>Ga0272446_1000099_pt1 | contig 116075 bp, 103 predicted proteins | sample YNPCB0061_FD_194587 | JGI IMG/M metagenome (GOLD analysis project Ga0272446, IMG submission 194587) | Hot spring microbial mat communities from Yellowstone National Park, WY, United States - YNP-CB-006-1 | ecosystem: Environmental > Aquatic > Thermal springs > Hot (42-90C) > Sediment | place...
ATCGGGCGGCGGGACCTCTCGCTGTCGGCGGAGGGGCGGGCCGACGCCGAGCGGCTCGCCGAGGCGACCCGCGACCTCGAGCTCGCCGAGGTGCTCGCCTCGCCGCTCCAGCGCGCGCTCGAGACCGCCGCCCCGCTCGCCGCGCGTCACCGCATCGACGTCGCGCGGGATCCGCGCCTCACCGCGTGCGGCCTCGGCAAGTGGGAGGGCAAGCGGCGCGACAACCTCATCGCCACCGACGAGCACCGGCGCTGGCTCGAGGATCCCGTCGAGCACCGCGCGCCGGACGTCGAGGCGATCGAGGCGGTCCGCGACCGCGTCACTGCGTCCATCTCCGAGGCCATCGCCGACAACGACGTCGGCGCGGTGATCGCGGTCGTGTCGCACCGGATCGCGCTCGCGACCTTCCTCCTCCACGCGACGGGGCGATCGCTCAGCGACGTGCACCGCAGCCCGCTCCGCCAGGGGCTGCCGACGGTGCTCTCGGTGTCGCTCGCCCCGACGGGCGTGCGCGCGGAGCTGGTCGCGCTGAACCACGAGGGTCACCTCACGCTGACTTGACAATAATCCGGTTCGTCGCAGAGATCGGCGCATGCAAAAGCTCGCGCTGCTCGCGCTCCTCTGTGGCACCACCCTCGTCGCCGGCGGCTGCGACGAGAAGAAGACCGAAGCCCCGAAGGCCGAGGCGCCCAAGGCCGAGGCGCCGAAGGCCGAGGCGCCGAAGGCCGCCGAGGCGCCGAAGGCCGAGGCGCCCGCCGCGCCCGCGCCCGCCGCGCCGACGGGCCCGCTCGGCGACGTGAAGGGCGTCGTCAACTTCACCGGCAAGGCCCCCGAGATGGCCGAGCTCAAGCGCGAGAGCGATCCCTTCTGCGCGAAGACCAAGATGAAGGACGAAGAGGTCGTCGTCACGAAGGGCAAGCTGAAGAACGTCGTCGTCCACATCAACGGCACGCCGGCGGCCCCCGCCCCGTCGACGCCGGTGGTCATCGACCAGGACAACTGCACCTACAAGCCGCACGTCGTCGGCGTCGTCACCGGCCAGACGCTGTCGATCAAGAACAGCGACCCGACGTTCCACAACGTGCACGGCTTCAAGGGCGCGGCGACGACGTTCAACGTCGCGCACATCCCCAACGCGCCGAACATCGAGAAGAAGTTCACCGACGGTGGGACGCTCCTCAAGTTCAAGTGCGACGTCCACCCGTGGATGACCGCCTGGGTCTGGGTCCAGCAGAACCCCTACTTCGCCGTCACCGGCGAGGACGGCAGCTTCGAGATCAAGGGCGTCCCCGCCGGCAAGTACGAGATCGAGGCGTGGCACGAGAAGTACGGCTCGAAGAAGGGCGAGGTCGTCGTCGCCGATGGCAAGCCGGCGCAGGTGAAGTTCGACTACACCGGCAAGGAGACGCCGGCCGCGCAGTAATCGGACGGCGCGGCGATTTGCCGCACATCGCGGCAAGTCGCCACAGCGTCCCGAAACTCCCGCAGAAAGCGTCTAGCGGTCATTCGCAAACGACGCTAGATCACCGTTCGCACGATGAGCGCGCAGCCGGAAGTCGATCACGCCCACGTCGCCGCGTTGGCCCCCGTGAGGGCCGTCCCCTCGACGGGGATGGCCCGCGTCCGCGCCTACGTCGAGCTCGGCAAGCCGCGGATCACCGCGATGGTCCTGCTCACGACGGCCGTCGGGCTCGCGCTCGCGCCGGGCAAGGTCTCGACGGTGACCCTGCTCGCGTCGCTCGCCGGGATGGCGCTCGTCGTCGCCGGTGCGAACGCGCTCAACATGCTGCTCGAGCGCGACACCGACGCCAAGATGGCGCGCACCCGCCGCCGCCCGCTCCCGTCGGGGCGCCTCGAGCCCGAGGCGGCGCTGAAGTTCGGCGTGGCGACGGCGGCGCTCTCGGTCCCCGTGCTCACCTTCGGCGCCAACCCGCTGGTCGGCCTCGGCGGCGCGCTCTCGCTGATCCTCTACGTGTTCGCCTACACGCCGATGAAGCGTCGCTCGGCGGCCTCGCTCCTCGTCGGTGCGATCCCCGGCGCCGCCCCGCCGCTGCTCGGCTACGTCGCCGTCACCGGCCGCATCGACGCCGCCGCGCTGTCGCTGTTCCTGGTGCTCTTCCTCTGGCAGATCCCGCACACCATCGCGATCTCGCTCTTCCGCGCGCGCGAGTACAGCGCCGCCGGGCTGAAGACCGTCGCCGGCGAGGTCGGCCCCGAGCGCGCCAAGGAGCGCATCCTCATGCACTCGCTGCTCCTCGTCGTCGTGTCGCTGCAGGTGGCGCGCACGGGGATCGGCACCGGCTTCTATCTCGGGTGCGCGCTGCTCCTCGGCGGCGGCCTCGCGGCGCTCGCGTTCTATGGGCTGACGCACGACGCCGGGCCGCGCTGGGCGCGCCGCTTCTTCCTGTACACGCTGGTCTACCTGCCGGCGCTGTTCGTGGCCCTCCTCATCGGGCGGTAGCCAGCCCATGCGTCGCGGCTGGGCGCTGTTCGCGCTGCTCCTCTGCGCGATTCCCGTCGCTGCACTGCTCCTCCGGAGGCCCGCGGCGCCCGCGCGCGAGCTGCCGCGCCTCGGCGCCGTCCCCGACTTCGCGCTCACCACGCAGGACGGCAAGCCGTACGCCTTCCACGACGAGCGCGGCAAGGTCGTCGTCGTCGACTTCATCTTCACGCGCTGCACCGAGATCTGCCCGCGCCTGACCGCCGAGATGCGCACGCTGCAGAAGCGCCTCGTCGAGGCGGGGCTGCGCGACCAGACCAAATTGTTGTCTATCAGCGTCGATCCCCAGCGCGACACGCCGGCGGCGCTGCGCACCTTCGCCGAGAAGTTCGGCGCCGATCTGTCGACCTGGACCTTCGTCACCGGGCCGGCGCGCGCCGTCGAGGACTCGGTGGTGCGCGGCTTCAAGCAGGCGATGGATCGCGTCGCGGTCGACGCGGGCGCCGGTGTCCTCGACGAGGATCGCTTCACCGTCATCCACGGCTCGCGCTTCGTGCTCGTCGATCGCGCCGGCACGATCCGCGGCTTCTACGACAGCGCCCGCCCCGAAGAGGTCGAGCACCTCGTCGAGGACGCCCGCACGCTGACCAAAGAGGGACCATGACCGGGGAGGAGTTGGGCGCCAAGCTCGCGCTCTTGAACGCCTGTCTGAACGGAACGGCGGCGGCCTGCCTCGTCGCTGGCCGCGTCGCCATCGCACGCGGCGCGCGCGAGCTGCACAAGCGCCTCATGCTGGGGTCGTTCGCGATCTCGGCGCTGTTCCTCGTCAGCTATCTCGTCCGCGTGCTCGTCTCGGGGACGCACCGCTACCCGGGCCACGGCACGTGGAGGGCGATCTACCTCTTCGTGCTGTCGAGCCACATGCTGCTCGCCATCGCCACGCCGCCGCTCGCCATCGGGGCGATCTGGCTGGCGCTGCGCGGCCGCTTCGGCGCGCACCGCAAGGTCGTGCGCTTCGCCTGGCCGGTCTGGCTCTACGTCTCCGTGACCGGCGTCCTCGTGTACCTGCTGCTCTATCACCCGCCCGGCTGACCTGCGCTACGCTGGTGAGATGCGCCTCGCGACGGTCGCGCTCGTCCTCCTCACCGCGACGGTGACGAGCGCGCGCGCCGCCGCGCCGCCGTCGCTGGATCCCGACGCCGGGCACGAGGTCGTCGCCGTCCCGCGCTCGCCCATCCCGCTGCGGGGGCCGCGCTTCGCCCCCGTCACCGTCGAGCTCCACCTGGCGATCGGCATCACCATGGCCGCCCGCGCCGCCGAGATGGTCCGCCGCTCGACGGCGCGCGCGCAGGACGTCCGCGTCCAGTACCTCCTCAGCGCGAGCCACCCCGCCGCCGAGCTCGCCGCCGAGGCGCTCCTCGAGGCCGACCGCCAGGGGCGCTTCGCCCCCTACCTCGACAAGCTCCTCGCCGAGGTCGGCGCCAGCTACCCGCAGGGGGAGCTCGTGCGCATCGGCCGCGAGGTCGGCCTCGACGTCGACCGCCTCACCGACGCGCTGGTCGCGCGCCCGCACCGCTCCACCCTCGAGCGCATGATGGCCGACCTCCGCGCCGACGGGCGCATGGCCGGCGAGGTGCGCGTGAACGGCCGCCGCGTGGCCGGCCCCATCGGCGACGAGGCCGCCTTCACCACCGCGCTCCGCGACGGGCGCGATCGCGCCGCGCGCCACCTCGAGGCGGGCGTGCCGCTCGGCAAGCTCTACGAGTCGCTCGTCGACGAGGAGCAGTCGCAGCTCCGCGCGCAGAGCGGCCGCCGGACGTCGCTCCGCCGCGTCGCCATCGACGACTCGCGCGGCCCGTCGCGCGGCGCCCCCCTCGCGCCGGTGACCATCGTCCTCTTCTGCAACTTCGCCGGGAGCTCCTGCCCCGACGCGGGGCAGCTGGTGCGCCGCCTCCTCGACCGCTTCCCGACGGAGCTGCGGGTGGTCGTGCGCCAGTGGGTACCCGGCTACGGCCCGCCGCTCGAGACGCACGCGGCGCGCCTCGCCGAGCTGGCCGCGCTGCGCGGCCGCTTCTGGGCGCTGTGGGATCGCTGGCTCGTCGGGACGGCCATCTCGCGCCGCCCGCCGGCCAACGTCCTCGACGCGCTCGCGCTGCGCGCCGGCCTCGATCCCGCCGACCTCGAGCGCGGCCCGATGGAGCTCCGCCAGCAGCTCGCCGACGAGCTCCAGCGCGACCTCGCCGACTGCCGCCGCCTCGGGCTCAACTACACGCCCGGCCTGGCGGTGAACGGGATCCTCCTCACCGGCGTCCCGCCGCTGCGCGACGTCGACACCCTCATCCGCGGCGAGCTCGAGCGCGGCCTGGCGGACCGCCTCGCCAACCGCCCGCCCCCGACGGCGCCTTAGCGTTTCCATACTTGCGACGGCCGGGGGGGATCTGCGATCCTCCCCGGACCGTGGAGCTGAAGTTCTTCGCCGCGACCGACATCGGTCGCCAACGCGATCACAACGAGGACAACTACCTCGTCGATCCCAAGCTCCACCTCTTCGTCGTCGCCGACGGGATGGGCGGGCACGCCGCCGGCGAGGTCGCCTCGCAGATCGCGGTGCACGAGGTCTCGCGCATCGTCCGCGAGAACGCCGACGTCATCGATCGCTACTCGAAGGGGGCCGAGCTCAACGCGCGCCAGGAGATCCTGGTGATGCTCGAGCACGCCGTGCAGACCGCCTGCGCCAGCATCTTCCACCGCGCGCAGGAGGACTCCGACAAGCGCGGCATGGGGACGACGACCTCGGCGCTGCTCATCTGCGGCGACCGCGGCTTCATCGCCCACGTCGGTGACTCGCGCATCTACCTGCTCCGCCAGGGGCAGGTGCACCAGCTCACCGAGGACCACTCGCTCATCAACGAGCTCGTCCGGCGCGGCAAGATCAAGCGCGACGAGATCGATCGCTCGCCCTACGCCAAGTACAAGAACGCCGTCACGCGCGCCGTCGGTGCGTACGAGTCGGTCGAGGTCGACACGCTCGACTTCGAGGTGCTCCCGGGCGACGCCTTCCTCCTCTGCAGCGACGGGCTGCACCACTATCTGAAAGAGGGCGACGTCCCCGAGATCCTCGCCACCGACGATGTGGCCGAGGCGCCGAAGACGCTCGTCGCGCTGGCCAACGCCGGCGGCGGCCACGACAACATCACCGCCGTCGTCGTCCGCGCCGTCGCCAGCGGCAAGGACGGCACCGCCTCGGCGGCGCGCGCCTCCGACCTCGCCAACCGCGTCGAGGTCCTGAAGCGCATGCCGCTCTTCAAGCACCTCACCTACAAGGAGATCATGCGTCTCCTCAACGTGACGGTGGTGAAGGACTACAAGCCCGGCGACCGCATCATCACCGAGGACACCGAGGGCGAGGAGCTGTTCATCGTGCTCTCGGGCAAGGTGCGGCTGCACAAGTCCGAGGCGTTCATCACCTACCTCGAGCGCGGCGCGCACCTCGGCGAGATGGCGCTCGTCGATCGCTCGAAGCGGTCGGCGTCGGCGACGGCGGAGGATCCGACGCGGCTTCTGTGTCTGCGCCGTCGCGATTTTTACGAGATCATCCGCAAGGAGCCGGTCCTCGCGACCAAGCTCCTGTGGTCGTTCGTCCAGGTGCTCACCGAGCGGCTGCGCAAGACGACCGAGGACCTCTCGGGCGCGCGCCTCGAGGCGCAGGCGGTCGACCTCTCCGAGGAGGTCTTCGAGGAGGGGCGCCCCGGGTCGGGGCCGCGCAAGCCGCCCGCCGGCTCGACGACGCCGTCGAGCTCGACGCCCCCCACCTCGACGCCGCCACCCAGCGCCTAGCCGGCGGCGGGATCGGTCAAGGTCACTTGACCAATCGGGCGAGCGCCTTCCAGTCGTCGCCCTCGGCGCGCCCCTGCAGATCGAACAGCGCCGCCTCGGTGGTGGTGAGGACGCCGCCGGCGCGCTCGATCAGCTGAAGGCCGATGGCCCGATCGTCGTCGGAGCGCGAGGCCACCGCGTCGACGGGGACGAAGACCCGGAAGCCGCGCTCGACCAGGTCGCGCGCGGTCTGATAGACACAAATGTGGGTCTCGAGGCCGATGACGATGAAGGTGCGCCGTCCCGACTGCAGCAGGCGCTCCATCATCGGTGAGGCGAGGCAGGAGAAGTCGCGCTTGTCGAAGCAGACCGCCGGCGGGCTCATCTTGGCGATGGCCTCGCGGAGGAGCGGGAGCGTGCCGCCGAGCCCCTCGGGGTACTGCTCGCTGACACCGACCGGCAGCTTCCAGCGCTTGGCCATCTCGAGGAAGGCGCCCCAGCTGCGGACGCAGCGCTCGAGGCGCGCGGGGGGGATCGCCGCGGTCAGCTTGGTCTGCGCGTCGACGAGCATGAGGGCCACGTCACGCTGATGGAGGCGAAGCGACGCCGGCGCGGCGGGCGAGGACATGGGTCGATTGTAGCGCCCGGCGCAGCGGCGCGGCGCGCGCCTGGCAACACCCCCGCTCCGATGGGCGACCGGGCGGTGATCGTCGTCGGTGGTGGGGCGGCCGGGGTGCTGGCCGCGGCGCACCTCCTCCCGACGGGGGCCGAGGTCGTCCTCGTCGAGCGCGGCGGCGCCGAGCGGCTCGCGCGCGGGGTGGCCTATGGGACGGGCGATCCGCTGCACCGCCTGAACGTCCCGGCGGCGCGCATGAGCGCGCTCCCCGACGCGCCCGACGACTTCGCGCGCTGGTGGGCGCGCACCGACGGGGGCGCCGCCGATGGCTTCGCGCCGCGCGCCCGTTACGGGGCCTACCTCGCGGAGGTGTTGGCGGACGCGGCGCGGCGCGGCCCGGGGCGGCTGCGCGTCGTCAGCGGCGAGGCGATCGCGGCGGCCGTCGACGGCGCCGGGGCGGTGCGGGTGGCGCTCGACGATGGGCGGCGTCTCGACGGGCGCGCGCTGATCCTCGCGCTGGGGGCCTTCGCCCCGCGTCGCTGCGGGCGCCGGGGAGCGCCCCCGAGCGCGAGCCGCGCGTCGTCGCCGATCCCTGGGCGGCGGGCGCGCCGCTCGACGACGTCGGCGCCGACGAGGCGGTGCTCCTCGTCGGCAGCGGCCTGACCGCCATCGACGTCGCGCTCACGCTGACGGCGCGCGGCCAGCGCCAGCCGATCGTCGCCCTGTCGCGCCACAGCCTCCTGCCGCGCGTCCATGGCGTCGCGGTGACCGCCGCCGCCAGCGCCGCCGCCGCCGCGGTGACGCGCGCGATCCTCGACGGGCGCGGGCTGGCGCGGGCGCTCCGGGTGGCGTCCGCCGCGATCCGCGACGGCGTCGATCCGTGCGCGCTCGTCGACGCCCTGCGCGCCGACACGCCGACGGTGTGGCGGGCGCTCTCGGCGGTCGATCGCGCCCGCTTCCTCGCGCACCTGCGCGCTAGCTGGGACGTGCACCGCCACCGGCTGGCCCCCGAGGTCGCCGCCGCCGTCGCCGCGCTCGTCGACGACGGGCGCCTCTCCGTCCGCGCCGGGCGGCTCATCGCCGTGCGCCCCCTCGACGGGCGCCTCCTCGCCTACCTGCGCCCGCGCGGCGCGCGCCGCTCGACCGCGCTGCGCGTCGACCGCATCGTGAACTGCACCGGCCCCTCCGTCGACGTGCGCCGCGACGCGCCGCCGCTCGTGCGCGCCCTCGTCGCCGCCGGCCTCGCGCGCCCCTGCCCGCTCGGCCTCGGGCTGTGGACCGACGCCGACGGGCGCCTCGTCGACGCCGCCGGACGCGCGCGCGACAGCCTGCGCGTCCTCGGCCCGCTCCGTCGCGGCGAGGCGTGGGAGTCGACCGCCATCCCCGAGCTCCGCCTGCAGGCCGCCGCCCTCGCCGACGCGCTCGGCCCCGCCCGCGCCGCCTCCCACGAGCCCGCCGCCCCCCGATGACGCGCGCCGGCGCCCGCGCTACGATGCGCGACCGGCATGGCATTTCGACTGGGACGGGTCGGCAACCTGGTGCTCGTGCGGTGGGAGCGCGTGGAGGAGCCCGACGTGACCGCCTTCGTCGACGGGCTGCGCGCCGCTCAGGGCGAGCTCGGCGACCGCCGCCCGTTCGTCGCCGGCATCGTCCCCGAGCACGCCGAGGCGCCGCCGCACCGCGTGCGCCAGTTGATGGCCGAGCGCACCGTCGAGGCGCTGCACCACACCGAGCGCGCCTTCGCCGTCTTGGAGGGCTCGTCGGTGCGCTCGATGCTGCACCGCCTGGTCGTCACCGCGGCCTTCGCGTTCGCCGGCCATCGCGATCGCCTCACGGTCTGCCGCTCGCTCGACGACGTCATCGGCCAGCTCGGGCGCGAGCTCCACGCCACCCGCAGCGACGTCCACGCCACCGCCGCCCGCCTGTTCCGATCCGAGGGAGGATGACCCACGCCATGCCCCTGAAGCTCTTCTACACGCCGACCTCCCCGTTCGTCCGCAAGGTCCTCGTCGCCGCCCACGAGCTCGGCGTCGCCGACCGCCTCGAGCCGGTGCTGCTGCGCCCGATGCCGACGGCGGCCGACCCCACGCTGTCGGCGCACAACCCGCTCAACAAGATCCCGGCGCTCGTCCTCGCCGACGGTGAGGCGCTCTACGACTCGCCGGTGATCGTCGAGTACCTCGAGTCGCTGGCCGCCGCCGGCCATGCCCCGCTCGTCCCGGCGCAGGGCCCCGAGCGCTTCCGCGTCCTGCGCACGCAGGCGCTGTGCGACGGCATCCTCGACGCCGGAATTCTTGTCTTCTATGAACGCGCGCAGCGCCCGCCCGCGCTCCACTGGCAGCCGTGGCTCGACGGGCAGACGCAGAAGGCGCGGCAGGGGCTCGACGCGCTCGAGCGCCTCGCCGCCGGCTGGTCGACGGCCGCCGACGCGCCTGTCGACCTCGGGCACATCTGCGCCGGGGTGGCGCTCGGCTGGCTCGAGTTCCGCGACGCCATCGGCGACGTCCGCGACGGGCGCCCGCGCCTCACCGCCTGGTACGAGCGCTTCCGCGAGCGCCCCTCGATGCAGGCGACCGCCCCGCACACCTAGAGCGGCTCAGAACAGGTAGCTGATCGACGCGCGACCGAGCGCGCTCACCGCCTCACCGACGATGAGCGGCCCCGCCGTCACGCCGATGCGCATGCGCCCGCCCTGCAGCAGCAGCGTCGCCGACGGGCCGACGTAGTGCCGCCCGCCCGCCTCGCCGAGGTCGGCCTCCTCCTCGTCCGCCGCCGCCTCGAGCTCGTCGCCGACGTACTCCACGCCGAGCCGCAGCCAGCGCACCACGCGCACCGTCGCCGCCGCCGTCACCGTGATGTCGACCGCGTCGCGCCCCGGCGCGAAATAATGCGCTAGACGTACATTCGCCGCGAGCTGGAAGCGCCCCACCTCGCTCGACAGCGCGACGGTGCCGGTGATCGCGCTCGCCAGCACCGGGTCGAGCTGGTACCCGACCCCGACGGCGATGGCCACCGGGAACTTCGCGAACGGGCCCAGCACGCGCACGCGCAGATCGAGCCGCAGATCCCCCAGCCCGAGCGGCCGCTCCGGCCCGTCGGCGACCGCCACCGTCCCGAGGAGCTCGACGCGATCGTGCAGCCCGACGCCGCCCGCCACCCAGCTCTCGACGCGCCGCTGGTTCGCGGGGAGCCCGCTGCGCAGCGCCGGCAGGCCGTTGTACCCCGCGCCCGCCTCCAGCCCGACGCGCTTGGCCGCGACGGTGCGCCCCTCCTGCGTGAACAGGAAGGGGCGCCACCCGCGCTCGTCGTCGGACTGCGCGCGCGCGGCGCCGCCGAGCACGAGCAGCGCCATCGTGGCGACTAGGGCGCGCCTCACAGCCGCGACAGGCGCTCGAGCGACAGCTTGAGCCGATGCGTCTTGTCGATCAGCTCGGCCAGCCGCGCGCGCACCTCCTCCACCACCTCCGCCGGCGCCCGCGACACGAAGCTCGCGTTCCCCAGCCGCCCCTCGACCTGCGCGCGCTCTTTTTCTGTCTTCTTCAAATCCCGGTCGATGCGCGCCGTCTCCGCCGCCACGTCGATGGTCCCGGCGACGTGCAGGCAGACCTCCGCCTCGCCGACCACCGACACCACCGTCCCCGCCGGCGCCTCGCCCGGGCCGGTGATCGTCAGCTGCCCGATCCGCCCCAGCGTCTTCAAGAGCACCGACTCGGCCTCGAGCATGCCCTTCAGCTCGTCGCCGCCCGCGCGCACTGTCACCTCCACGTGCGCCGACGGCGGCACGTTGTACTCGGCGCGCAGGTTGCGGATCGCCGTCACCACGCCCTGCAGCGTCCCGACGGTGCGCTCGGCGCCCTCGTCGATGAGCCCCTGATCGGCGACCGGGTACATCGTGATCATGATCGACCCGGGCGTGCCCACCGGCTTCGGGAGCTGCTGCCAGATCTCCTCGGTGATGAAGGGCATGAACGGGTGCAGGAGGCGACACGCCGTCTCCAGCGACGTCGCCAGGCAGCCCTGCACCGCGCGCTTGCGCTGCTGCACCGAGACCTCGTTCCGGTCGTCGTACAGCACCGGCTTCGACATCTCGATGTACCAGTCACACAGGTCGCTCCAGATGAACTTGTAGAGCGTCTGCGCCGCGTCGTTGAAGCGGTAGGCCTCGAGCGCCTCGTCGACGTCGTGCGCCGTCCGCTGCAGCCGCGACAGGATCCACTTGTCGGAGAGCGCCAGCCGCGCGCTCTCGTTCTCGCCGCGGAGCGCGTCGCCGAAGCGGTCGGCGTCGTACCCCGTCATGTTCATCAGCGCGAAGCGCGTGGCGTTCCACAGCTTGTTGGCGAAGTTGCGGTACCCCTCGACGCGAGAAAGCGATAGACGGATATTCCGCCCCTGCGCCGCCAGCGCCGCCAGCGTGAAGCGCAGCGCGTCGGCGCCCGCCTGCGGGATGCCCTGGGGGAAGGACTTCTTGATGTTCTCGATCGCCGACGGCGGCGCGAGCCCATCCTCCGCCTTCTTGACGAGATCCTCGAGGGTCGCGCCATAGACCACGTCGAGCGGGTCGATGACGTTGCCCTTCACCTTGGACATCTTCTCGCCGTGCTCGTCGACGACGATGGCGTGCAGGAACACCGTCCTGAACGGCACCTTCTTCATGAAGTGCAGCCCCATCATCATCATGCGGGCCACCCAGAAGAAGAGGATGTCGTAGCCGGTCTCCATGACCGACGTCGGGTAGAAGGTCTTCAGCTCGCGCGTCTGCTCGGGCCAGCCCAGCGTCGAGAAGGGCCACAGCGCCGACGAGAACCAGGTGTCGAGGACGTCCTCGTCCTGCACGAGGTCCGAGCGCCCCGCCGCCGCGAAGGCCTCCTCCGCGGTGCGCGCGACCCAGAACTTCGACTGGTCGTTCGGGTCGTACCAGACGGGGATGCGGTGACCCCACCAGAGCTGGCGCGAGATGCACCAGTCCTTGATGTTGGTCATCCAGTGCATGTAGGTCTTCGTCCAGCTCTCGGGGACGAACTTGGTCTGCCCCTTCTCGACGGCCTCGATGGCCGGCTTGGCGAGCGGCTCGGCCTTCACGAACCACTGCAGCGAGAGCAGCGGCTCGACGACGGTGTCGCAGCGCTGGCAGTGCCCGACCGAGAGCTTGTGCGGCTCGATCTTCACCAGCAGCCCGGCCGCCTCGAGATCGGCGACGACGGCGGCGCGCGCCTCCTTCACCGTCAGGCCGCGATACTTCTCCGGCGCGTTGTCGTTCACGCGCCCATTTTTGTCTAGCACCGACAGCGACGGCAGCTTGTGCCGCTGCCCCACCTCGAAGTCGTTGAAGTCGTGCGCCGGCGTCACCTTGACGGCGCCGGTGCCGAACTCCTTGTCGACGAGGATGGCGTCGCCGACGACCGGGATCCTGCGCCCGGTGAGCGGCAGCTCGACCTCGGTGCCGATGAGGTGCTTGAAGCGCTCGTCCTCGGGGTGCACCGCCACCGCGGTGTCGCCGAGCATCGTCTCGGGGCGGGTCGTCGCGACGACGAGGTCGCCGTACTTGATGTGCCAGAGGCTGCCGTTGGTCTCGGTGTGCTCGACCTCGAGATCGCTGAGCGCGGTGAAGCAGCGCGAGCACCAGTTGATGAGGCGCTTGGCGCGGTAGATGAGCCCCTCGTCGAAGAGGCGCACGAAGGCCTCGCGCACCGCCTTCGAGAGCCCCTCGTCCATCGTGAAGCGCTCGCGCTCCCAGTCGAGCGACGCGCCGAGGACCTTCAGCTGCTCGGTGATGCGGCCGCCGTGCTTCTCCTTCCACTCCCAGACGCGCTTCACGAAGTCCTCGCGCCCGAGGTCGTGCCGGCTCTTGCCCTCGCGCGCCTGCAGCATGCGCTCGACGACCATCTGCGTGGCGATGCCCGCGTGGTCGGTGCCCGGCATCCACATCGCGTTGTAGGCGCCCATGCGGCGCCAGCGGATGAGGATGTCCTGGATGGTCACGAAGAGCGCGTGCCCCATGTGCAGCGACCCCGTCACGTTCGGCGGCGGGATGGCGATGGAGAACGGCGCCTTCGGCGTCTGCGCGTCGGCGTGGAAGTACTTCTGCTCGAGCCAGAAGCGGTACCACTTCTGCTCGACTTGCGCCGGGTCGTATGCCTTCGGTAGCTCGGTCATGGAGACACTGGGGGTGGTGCGGTGAGGTCGAATCGACGAGGCGGGGAACTACTTCTTCGCGAGGCGCTCTACGTGCTCGCGGATGATCGTCTCGGCGAGCTCGGGGACGACCTCCCAAGCGATGCGCTCGATCACCTCGCGCGAGAGCTTGCGGATGGCGTCGACCTCGGGGCCGCTGGCCGACGAGGCCGCCAGCTCCTGCGCCTTGTCCGCCACCGCAGCGACGAGCGACGCCGACGCGGGCGAGGCCGCCGGCGACGACACCGCCGGAGCGGGCACCGACGCCGGGGCGGCCGCCTTGGCCGGCTCGGGCGTCGGCGCGCCCGGGATCAGCGACGCGCGCGGCATCGTCGGGACGTTCGCCGGCATCGACACCGCCGGAGCCGACGGCTTCGAGGGGCGCGCCGCGGGCGAGGCGGTCGCCGGGGGCGACGGCTCGACGGGCTTCGGCTCGACCGGCTTGGTCTCGACGACGGGCGGCGGGGCGTGGACGATCGGCGGCGCCGGCGTCGACGGCAGCTTGGGCGCCTCCATCGCGATCGTCGGCGCGCTGGGCGCCTCGACCTTCGGCGGCGTCACCGACGGCGGCGTCACCGACGGCGGCGGCCCGGGCGGCTGCCACGGCGCGGCCGGCTTCGGCGGCGCGGTCGTCGGCGGGGCGCCGATCGTCGCCGGGTTCACGACGGGGATCCCCATCAGCGTCGCGCGCGGCGGGGGCGGCGTCGGACGGGCCGGCGCCGCCGTCGAGGGCGGCGCGGCCGGCGTCGCGGTCGGACGCGGCGGCGCAGGCGGGAGCCCCCCACCACCCGGAGGCGGCGGGTTGGCCGGCAGCGTCGGCGCCGCCATCCCCATCACGGTCTTCGCACCGGCCGCCGCCGTCGCCGGCGCGGACGGGGTCTCCGCCGCCACCGCCGAGAGCGGCTTGGAGAGCGGCTCGATCATCGGCTTCGCCGTCGGAACCGGCGGCTTCGCCCCGAGCCCGGCGGCCGGAGCCGGCGGCGCGGCGGTGCCCGAGATCGTCGAAGACGGCGAGGCCGTCGACGAGGCGGGCGGCGGCGCGGTCGCGGCGGCGGCCACGATCGGGTTGCCGGGCGAGGTCGTCGACGCCGGCGTGGCGGTCGTCGCCCCACCCGCGCCAGCGGCCTTGCCGCCCCGCTTGATGAGATCGGCGACCTTGTCGATCATCGCCTGCGTCTCGAACGGCTTGACGATGAAGCCGTCGACGCCGGCCTTGGCGCCGCGCGCGTCGTCGTACGGGTTGAAGTTCCCGGTGAGGAGCAGGCACGGGGTCGACGCCGCGTCGGCCTTGAGCGCCGCCACGAGGTCGTACCCGTTCTTCACCGCGCCGCCGCCGAGCGTCCCCGCGTCGACGAGGACGATGTCGGGGTGCAGCTCCTTCGCCTTGGCGAGGCCTTCATCGCCGGTCTTCACCGCGGTGACGGTGTAGTCCTCGCGGGCGAACGTGATCTCGACGACGCGCTTGATGGTGACGCTGTCGTCGACCAACAGGATCTGCTTAGGCATCCCCTCCTGCTCCTTTGCGCAGAGTGGGTGAGGGTCCAGGGTGCTGGATCATGAACAGCGTATAGCCGGTCATCTGTATCACGCCAATTCTCTCTTGCCAAGCGGAGACCCGAGGGAGGACGGGGGCTTGGCCGCAGAGGAGCGTCCGCGCAGGACGAGCGCGAACAACGCCAACCCGTAGGGCAGCATCTGGGTGGCCCAGTCCGGAATCTGCACGTAGCTCGAGGAGAGGGTGTACTGGACGGTGACCGCCAGCGCGAACAGCATCGCCGCCCCCGCCGCGGCGAGCGGGCGCCACCCGCCGGCGATGATCGCGGCCAGCGCGATGTAGCCGCGCCCGCGCGACATCCCGTCGACGAACTTGGCCTGATCGGCGGCGAGGAAGGCGCCGCCGATGCCGGCGAGGAGCCCCCCGAGCACCACCGCGGCGAGCCGCACGCGCAGCGGCGAGACGCCCAGCGACGCCGCCGCCTCGGGGTGCTCACCGACGGCGCGCACGCGGAGGCCGAAGGTCGTCCGCTGCATCGCGAGGTGCGCGAGCGGCACGGCGACGAGCATCGCGATCACCAGCGGGTGCGCCAGCGTCGCGCCCAGCCCGGCCCCGCCGTCGCTGGCGAAGGCCTCCACGCGCGGCGAGTTCGACGACGAGTCGTAGAGCGCCTTCAACGCGAACCGCGTCAGCCCGTCGGCGAAGAGGTTGAGCGCGACCCCGGTCGTCACCTGATCGGCGCACAGCGGCAGCACCAGCGCCGCGACGAGGAGCGCGGCCACTCCGCCGGCCACCGCCCCCGCGGCGTACCCCGCCGCCGCCGCGCCCGAGAGGTCGGCGGCGACCGTCGCCCCGAACGCCCCGAGGAGGAGGTAGCCCTCGAGGCCGAGCGTGATCACGCCGGCCCGCTCGCTGAAGCTCCCGCCGAGCGCCGCGAACACGTACGGCACCGCGATGCGCAGGAGCTTGGCGACGAAGTCGCTCATTGGATTCTCGCTCCCTGTCCCGCGCCCCCGCCTTTCATGCGAGACACGAATTGCCGCAGCCGCGGGCCGGTCCCGATGACCGCCAGGATGACGACGGCGGTGAGGACGTCGACGATCTCTTTCGGGACGGCGGCGTTCACGACCAGCTGTCCCGCCGAGAGGGTTCCGAACGCCAGCGCCGCGACGAGCACCCCCAACGGGTGCGCGCGCCCGAGGACGGCGACGGCGATGCCCATGAAGCCGACGCCGCCCGAGAAGCCGTCCTCGTAGTAGTGCTTGTAGCCGAGCACGAACCCGCTGCCGGTGAGGCCGGCGACGGCCCCCGAGAGGGCGAGCGCGACGAGCGTCGTGCGCCCGACGGAGATCCCAGCGGTCTCGGCGGCGAGCGGCGCCTTGCCGACGAGCGTGAAGCGCGCGCCGAGCGGCGTGCGGGCGAAGAGCCAGGCGAGCGCGCCCGCGGCGGCGAGCGCGACGAACAGCGAGGCGTTCACCGCCGAGCCGTGAAACGCGTCGACGAAGCGGCCGAGGCGCGGCAGCTCGGCCCCGGGGACGACGGGCGCGGTGTGGATGGTCTCGTGGAGGAACAGCCGCTGGCCGATGCCGACCATCGCCGCGCGGACGATGAAGTTGAGGAGGATCGTCGTGATCACCTCGTGCGCGCCGCGCCCCGCCTTGAGCGCGCCGGCCAGCGCCCCCAGCGCCGCGCCACTGAGCGCCCCGGCGGTGAGGCAGAGCGGCACGGCGACGATCGACGAGGTCCCGCGCGGCAGCGACGCGCCGACCAGCGCCATGAGGAAGGCGCCCGCGATCAGCTGCCCCTCGACGCCGATGTTGAAGAGCCCCGCGCGCAGGCCGACCGCCACCGCGAGGCCGGTGAACACCAGCGACGTCGTCTTGAAGAGCACCTGGCCGAGGCCGTACGTCGAGCCCCAGGTCCCGTCGATGAGGGTGCGACCGACGGCGATGGGATCGCGCCCGCAGGCGACGATGAGGAGGCTCGCGGCGAGGAGCGTCACGAGGAGCGGCCAGACGAAGCCGAGCAGGCGCGCGGCCCAGAGCCGGGTCGAGGGGCTCACGCGCCGAGCATCCAGCGGCCGAGCCGCGCCTTCAGCGCCGCCACGTCGGCGAGCCCCGCCGCGTCGAGCCGCGCCTCTCCGGCGAGGCGCCCGCGGTGCATGACCACCACGCGATCCGAGAGCGCGAGGAGCTCGTCGAGGTCCGACGACAGCAGCAGGATCGCCGCGCCGCCGTCGCTCGCCTCGAGGAGCGCGGCCCGGATGCGCTGCGCCGCGCCGATGTCCACGCCGCGCGTCGGCTGGGCGCAGACGATGGCGCGCGGCCCGGCGAGGAGCGCGCGCCCGACGACGATCTTCTGCTGGTTGCCGCCCGAGAGCGCGCCGACGCGCTCCTCGGGATCGGGCGGCCGCACATCGAGCCGCGCGGCGATGTCGCGCGCGTCGGCGTCGAGGCGGCGGCGGTCGAGCCACAGCCCGCCGGCGCCCGCGTAGCGCCGCCCGTCGCCGAGCACGAGGTTGTCGGCGAACGACTGCTCGAGCGACAGCCCGCGCCCGTGCCGATCGGCCGGGACGTAGGCCAGCCCCGCCGCGCGCCGCGCCGAGACGGGGAGCCCGGTGACGTCGCGCCCGTCGAGGCGCACCGCTCCGCCGGCCGCGCGCGTCACGCCGGCCAGCGCCAGCGCCAGCTCCTCCTGCCCGTTGCCCTCGACGCCGGCGACCCCGACGATCTCGCCGGCGGCCAGCGCCACCGTCACGGCGTCGACCGCCAGACGCCCGTCTTCTCGCTTGACAGAAAGCCCCTCGCAGGCGAGGCGCGGCGTCTCGCCCGCCGCCGCCCCGCGTCGCCGCTCGCGCACCACCGCGCTCACGTCGCCGCCTACCATCAATCGCGCCAGCTCGTCCGCCGTCGTCTCCCGCGTGGCCACCGTCGCCACCGTCCGCCCGCGCCGCAGCACCGTCACCCGCTCGGCGACGCGCAGCACCTCGTCGAGCTTGTGGGTGACGAGCACGATCGATTTTCCGTCAAGCGCCAATCGCCGCAGCACCTCGAGCAGCGCGTCCACCTCCGGCGGCGACAGCACCTGGGTCGGCTCGTCGAGGATGAGCACGTCGGCGCCGCGCCACAGCACCTTCACGATCTCCACCCGCTGCGCCTCACCGACCGAGAGCTCGCCCACCCGCCGGTGCGCCTCGACGCCGAGGCCGTAGCGCGCGCCGATCGCCTCCGCCTCCCGCGCCACCTCGTCGATGACGAGGAGCCCGCCGCGGGTCGGCTCGCGCCCGAGCGCGACGTTCTCCGCCACCGTCAGCGTCGGCACCAGCATGAAGTGCTGGTGCACCATCCCGAGGCGGCGCCGGATCGACTCCTCGGGCGACGGGCGCGCGACGACCTCGCCGCCGATCGCCACCACCCCCGTGTCGGGCGGCTCGAGGCCGTAGATGGCGCGCATCAGCGTCGACTTGCCGGCGCCGTTCTCTCCGACGACGGCGTGCACCTCCCCCGGCGCGACCGCGAGGTCGATGTGCTCGGCGGCGACGCAGGCGCCGAAGCGCTTCGCGATCCCGCGCGCCTCGAGCGCCAGCGCGGCGGCGGTCACTTCGCCTCCAGCTGGCTCGGGTGGGTGGGGATGCGGATGGCCTTCCGGATGATCTCGCCGCGCAGCGCCTCGACCCGCGCGCGCGCCGCCTCGCCGACGAGCGCGCGGTTGTGATCGTCGAAGACGTAGTCGACGCCGTTCTCGGCGAGGCCGAACTCGCGGACGCCGCCCTCCCATTTTCCGTCAAGCAGGTCGCGCACCGTCGCGAACACCGAGACGTCGACCTGCTTGGTCATCGAGGTGAGGATGCGGCCGGGCGCCTCCGCCCACTGGTCGGCGTCGACGCCGATGGCGAAGCGCCCCGTCTGCCGCGCGGCCTCGAAGACCCCCAGCCCCGTCGAGCCGGCGGCGTGGAAGACGACGCTCGCGCCCGTCGAGAACTGCCCCAGCGCCAGCTCCTTGCCGGCCTGCGGGTTCTTGAAGGCGTCGCCGGTGACGCCCGCGTAGGCGGCCAGCACGCGGCACTCCGGGCAGACGTGGCGCGCGCCGGCGCGATACCCCGCCTCGAACTTGCGGATGAGCGGAATGTCCATCCCACCGACGAAGCCGATGGTCTTCGTCGGCGACGTCAGCGCCGCCAGCGCTCCGACGAGGAAGGCGCCCTCCTCCTCGCGGAACTTGAGCGCCACCATGTTCGCCGGCGGCACCACGAAGCCGTTGGCGTCGAACTTCGCATAGTCGATGCAAGCGAACTTCGTCCGTGGGTACTCCCCCGCCAGCGCGTAGAGGTCGTCGGAGAAGATGAACCCGACGCCGATCACCAGATCGAACTTGCGCGCCGCGAGGAGCCGGATGGCGCTCTCGCGGTCCGACCCCTCGCCGGGCTCGATGTACTCGGCCTCGACGCCGTCGAGCTCGCGCGCGGCGCGCTCGAGCCCGAGGTACGCCGCGTCGTTGAACGACTTGTCGCCGCGCCCGCCGACGTCGAAGATGAGCCCGACGCGCAGGCGCACCGGGCCGCCGTGCTTCGCCGTCGCCTCGCGGGACGGCCACGCCAGCAGCGCGACGTTCGCCACCACCAAGAGCGCGGTCGCGACGAGGAGACGCCTCCATGTTCGCTCGGCCTGACCCACCCGGCGTCGTTCTATCACGTTGACATTCCGGGCCGCCATTGTTGTAAGGTGCGCCCGGCTCGTCGCAGAGGATGGGGATCTCAATGCGGATCGTGCGTTTTCCGGTGCCAGCGGTGATGGTGATCGCGCTCGTCGCGATGGCGGGCGGATGCCCGAACAAATCGGGTGAGGGCGACAAGAAGAGCGGCGGCGACACGAAGGCTGCGTCGAGCGCCGAGTTCGTCATCGGCGAGTACGGCTCGATGACCGGGTCGGAGGCGACCTTCGGCCAGTCGACGCACAACGGCATCCAGATGGCCGTCGACGAGCTCAACGCCGCGGGCGGCATCAAGGGCAAGAAGGTCAAGCTCGTCAACTACGACGACCAGGGCAAGACCTCCGAGGTCGGGACGGCGGTCACGCGCCTCATCACCTCCGACGGCGCGCAGGTCGTCCTCGGCGAGGTCGCCTCGTCGCTGTCGATCGCCGGCGGTCAGATCGCGCAGCAGCACGGCGTGCCGATGATCTCGCCGTCGTCGACGAACCCCAAGGTCACCGAGACCGGCGACTTCATCTTCCGCGTCTGCTTCATCGACTCGTTCCAGGGGTTCGTGATGGCCAAGTTCGCCACGCAGCCCGTCGCCGAGAAGGGCCTCGGGGTGAAGAAGGTCGCCATCCTCATCGACCAGCGTCAGGCCTACGCGCAGGGGCTCGCCAAGTACTTCGAGGAGGCGCTCACGAAGCTTGGAGGTCAAATCGTCGCCAAGGAATCGTACCAGGGCGGCGACCAGGACTTCTCGGCGCAGCTCACCCGCATCAAGGCGGCGAACCCCGAGGCGCTCTACATCCCGGGCTACTACACCGACGTCGCCAACGTGGCCAAGCAGGTGCGCGCCATCGGCATCACCGTCCCCATGCTGGGCGGCGACGGCTGGGAGTCGGTGACCGACATCGGCGGCGCCGCGCTCGTCGACGGCGGCGGGTCCTACTACTCGAACCACTACGCCCCCGACGAGCCGCGCCCCGAGGTGAAGGCCTTCGTCGACAAATATGTCAAGCGCTATGGCAAGACGCCCGACTCGATGTCGGCGCTCGGCTACGACGCGACGATGCTGGTGAAGGCGGCGGCCGAGAAGGCGACCACGCTCGACAAGAAGGGCCTGCGCGAGGCGCTGGCGGCGACGACCGACTTCAAGGGCGTCACCGGCACCATCGCCATGGACGCGCAGCGCAACGCCAAGAAGCCGGCCGTCGTCCTCAAGATCGTGAAGGGCCAGGACGGCAAGCTGACGACCATCACGCAGACGTCGGTCGCCCCGCAGTAGCCTCCCCGTGACCGCGTTCCTTCAATTCCTCCTGAAGGGCGTCTCCGTCGGTAGCCTCTACGCGCTCATCGCGCTCGGCTACACGATGGTCTACGGAATTTTGTCATTCATCAATTTCGCCCACAGCGACATCTTCATGCTGGGCGCCTTCTTCGCCTGGCGCTTCGCGACGGCGTTCCAGATGATGCAGCCGTCGCCGCTCGGCGCGGCGGGCCTCCTGCTCCTGGCGATGGCGGGGGCGGCGGTCACCGGGTTCCTCGTCGAGCGGCTGGCCTATCGTCCGCTCCGCCACGCGCCGCGCATCAACGTCCTCATCACCGCCATCGGGGTCTCGCTCCTCATCGAGAACGCCGGGCAGCTCATCTTCGGCAAGTCGGTGGTGCAGTTCCCGACGATGGCCGGGCTCTCGGACGCGACCTTCGCGCTCGCCGGCGTCAACGTCCGCGTGATCGAGGTGGTCGCGGTCGTCGCCGCCTTCGCGCTGATGCTGGGCCTCCAGTGGCTGGTCTACGGGACCAAGATCGGGCGCGGCATGCGCGCGCTCTCCGTCGACCACCAGGTGGCGGGGCTGATGGGCATCCCCGTCGACCGCGTGATCTCCTTCACCTTCGTGATCGGCTCGGCGCTGGCGGGCGCGGCCGGCCTCCTCGTTGGCGTCACCTACGGGCAGATCAAGCAGCCGGCCGACGCGAGCTGGCTGCTCTACGGGCTCAAAGCGTTCGTCGCGGCGGTCATCGGCGGCATCGGCAACATCCCCGGCGCGATGGTCGGCGGGCTGGTGCTGGGCCTCTCGGAGCAGTTCGTCGCCGGCTACGTCTCGACGACGTTCCGCGACGCCATCGCCTTTGGCCTGCTCATCTTCATCCTCCTCGTGCGGCCGAGCGGCCTGCTCGGGCGGCGGGTGGTGGAGAAGGTATGAGCTCCAACAATCCGCGGCGTTTCGGCGTCGGCGAGGCGCTCGGGCGCTCGCTCCTGCCGGTGGTCATCGCCGTCGTCGTCGCGCTCGGCATCGACTGGTTCGTCCCCGCCTCCAGCTACGCCGAGAAGATCCTCTTCGACATCGGCATCAACATCATCCTCGCGGTGAGCCTCAACATGGTGAACGGGCTCACCGGGCAGTTCTCGATCGGCCACGCCGGCTTCATGGCCGTCGGCGTCTACGCCTCGATCGTGGTCACCTACTACGGCGGCTACGCGCTGTGGGGCGACGTCGGCAAGCACGCCGGGCTCGCCGGCGCCGGGATCTATTTTGCGTCTATCGTCATTGGTGGCATCGTCGCCGCCGTCGCCGGCTACGTGGTCGGGCTGCCGTCGCTGCGCCTGCGCGGCGACTACCTGGCCATCGTCACGCTCGGCTTCGGCGAGATCATCCGCGTGCTCCTCCAGGCGACCGAGCCGGTGCTCTACCCGTCGGAGATGAAGGACGTCGGGTCGTTCGCGCGCGTCTTCCACCTCGGCGGCGCGCTCGGCTTCTCGCACGGACAGTCGTACAACACGCTGGCCTGGACCTGGACGGCGGTGGCGGTGACGCTGCTCGTCGCCTATCGCCTGCGCACGTCGACGCACGGGCGCGCCTTCCTCTCGGTGCGCGAGAACGAGATCGCCGCCGAGGCGATCGGCGTCTCGACGACGCGCTACAAGGTCAGCGCCTTCGTGCTGGCGGCCTTCTTCGCCGGCGTGGCGGGCGCGCTCTTCGCGCACACGCTCGGCGCCGGCACCGCGTCGCGCCCCGAGGAGTTCAACTTCATGAAGTCGTTCGACGCCGTCATCATGGTCGTCCTCGGCGGCATGGGCTCGATCTCGGGCGCGACGCTGGCGGCGACGGTGCTCACGCTGATGACCGAGGCGCTGCGGTCGGTGCAGGACTATCGCCTGATCAGCTACGCGCTCCTCCTCATCGTGGTCATGATCGTGCGGCCCAAGGGGCTCTTCGGGACGCGCGAGATCTGGGAGCTCCGCCAGTGGAAGCGGCGATGACCAGCGAAGCGGCGCGACACCGCGCGACCGAAGCGGTTCGGCCTTGCATGACGCGAGCGCGCGGGGTCGCGCGACGCGAAGCGAGAGTCCAATGACCAGCACGCTGAAGGTCGACAACGTCTCGCTGTCGTTCGGCGGCCTGAAGGCGGTCTCGAACGTCTCGCTGACGCTGGCCAAGGGGTCGCTCTCGGGCCTCATCGGGCCGAACGGCGCCGGCAAGACGACGCTGTTCAATCTGCTGACCGGCGTCTACGCGCCCGACCAGGGCGATATCCTGCTTGACGGGATCTCGATCCTCCGTCGGCGGCCGAACCAGATCGCGGCCATGGGCGCGGCGCGGACGTTCCAGAACATCCGCCTCTTCGGCGAGCTGACGGTGCTCGACAACGTGCGGGTCGCCTGCCACCTGCGGGCGAAGACCGGGATGTGGGCGGCGGTCTTCCGCACCGCCGGCTTCCGCAACGAGGAGGCCGACATCGTCGACCGCGCCGAGAAGCTGCTGGCGCTGTTCGGGCTGTCGGCGGCGGCGCGGGTGCCGGCCAAGAGCCTGCCCTACGGCCAGCAGCGGCGCCTCGAGATCGCGCGCGCGCTGGCCACGCAGCCGAAGCTGCTGCTGCTCGACGAGCCGGCGGCGGGGATGAACCCCCAGGAGAAGCACGAGCTCGAGGCGCTCATCAAGCGCGTGCGCGACGAGTTCGCGCTGACGGTGCTGCTGATCGAGCACGACATGGGGCTCGTCATGAAGACGTGCGAGACGATCTTCGTTCTCGACCATGGCGTGCGAATCGCCGCAGGCACGCCCGCGGAGATCCAGAAGGACCCGAAGGTGATCGAGGCCTACCTTGGCAGCGCTGCTTGAGGTCCGGGACATCGACGTCCACTACGGCGCAATCAAGGCGCTACACGGGGTGTCGCTGTCCGTCGAGGCGGGCGAGGTCGTCACGCTGATCGGCTCGAACGGCGCCGGGAAGACGACGACCTTGCGGGCCATCAGCGGGATGGTCAAGCCGACGCGCGGGACGATCACGCTAGACGGAAAATCGATCGTCGGGCGCGGCGCGCACGAGATCGTCCGGCTGGGGCTGGCGCACTCGCCCGAGGGGCGCGGGATCTTTCCCAACCTCACGGTGAAGGACAACCTCGAGCTCGGCGCCTGGGTGCGAAAGGACAAGGACGGGATCGCCAGCGACCTCGACGCGCAGCTGGTGCGCTTCCCGCGCCTCAAAGAGCGGTACGAGCAGCTCGCCGGGACGCTGTCGGGCGGCGAGCAGCAGATGCTGGCGGTGGCGCGGGCGCTCATGTCGCGGCCGCGCGTGCTGCTGCTCGACGAGCCGTCGCTGGGGCTGGCGCCGCAGGTGGTGCAGCAGATCTTCCAGATCGTCACCGAAATCAACCAGACGGGCGTGGCGGTGCTGCTCGTCGAGCAGAACGCGCACATGGCGCTGAAGGTGGCGCGGCGCGGGTACGTGCTGGAGACCGGACAGGTGAAGATGAGCGACGACGCGGCGAAGCTGGCCGAGAGCGACGAGGTCCGCAAGGCCTACCTGGGCGTCGGGTGATCGGGTGATGCGCTTCCGTCGGGGGGTGACGTTCGCGCTGTTGTTGTCTAGCGGGATTTCGGCGGCCGCGGAGATGCCGTCGACGAAGCCGACGCCGCCCGAGGCGGCGGCCCCGCGCAAGGATCCGAAGACGACCAAGCTGGCGGACCTGAACGCGCTCACGCAGCTGCTCGTGCCGGAGCGCGAGGTCGGCGGGCGCGAGCTCGAGCAGGTGCTCGAGCTGCTCGAGGTGCTGGTGGTGCGCGACGTGGGGCGGCCGCCGTCGCCGATCCTGGTGGGGTCGACGGCCACCGTCGAGCGGGGCCTTCCGGCGATGCGCGGCGAGCGGCCGGTGCGCGCGCTGGTGGCGGCGGCGATCGAGCTGGCGGTGCTGGGCGGACCGCGGGCGGCCGAGCTCGAGGAGACCTTCTACGCGGCCTTCCTCGCGCAGCGCGGGGTGAAGCCGGAGGAGGCCGACGCGCGGCCGGAGCTGGCGCGCGAGCTGGCGGAGATCGGGCAGTGGGCGGTCGCCACCGTCGAGCGCGAGGGGGCCAAGCTGCCCGAGCAGGAGCGGGCGGTGGCGCGGGTGCGCGTCGAGCTGGCGCGCGGGCGGTACGGCGAGGCGGCGGCGCTGGCGCGGAAGGCGGCGGCGGGCGCGACGGCGCGGGACGCGCGCTGGCAGGCCTGGATCGCGGCGGCGATGCTGCTTGACGGAAAATCGAAGGAGGCGGCGCCCTTCGTGGCGGCGGCCGAGGCGTCGGGCGGCGAGGCGCTGCGCATCGTCGAGCTGGCGCGGCGGCAGGCGCAGCACGCGGCGGCGGTCGACGGCGCGGCCAAGGCTTTGCGCGCGGCGGGCGTCGGCGCGGCGGCGGCGGTGGGGGCGCGGCCGCGGGCGCTGTCGGATGCGTGCCGGGCGCTCCTCGGGGCGCCGGCGGCGCCGGGCGCCAAGGGCAAGGGCGCCAAGCCGGGGTTGACGACGACGAGCGCGACGAAGACGCTGCCGGCCGCGCCGGCGAGCGGGGCGGCGGGAGACGCCGTGCTGGCGTGCCAGTCGCTCCTGTGGGACAGCGGGACCATCGACTGGCTGGAGGCGGCCGCGGTGCGCACGCCGTCGACGGCGCCGGCCGCCGGGACGCGCGCGGTGGCCACGCTGGCCAAGCTGTTCACCGGCGCCGGCGGCAAGCGGCCCGCCGAGGCGGAGCGCAAGCGGCTGCTGGGGTCGTACCTCGCGGAGGTCGGGCGGCTGAAGCTCGATCCCGTCGACAAGCGGCTGGTCGTGTTGCTCGGGTATCTCGGCGCGTCGGAGGCGCCGCGCTCCTGGTCGCCGTCGACGGAGGCGGAGCGCGCCGAGCTGACGGCGCTGGCCGGCGAGGCGACCTGCGACGCGCGCGCGTTCGCGCTGCGGGCGGCGGCGGTGCGGCGCGATCGGCTGAAGCTCGGCGAGCTGGTCTCGTCGGTGGTGAAGCGCTGCGCGGCGGCGCCGGACGGGCTGCAGGCGGCGGTGGACGCGCTGGCCATCGGGCTCCAGATCGCCTACGAGAGCCCGCCGGCGATCGCCGACGTGGCGGCGCTCGAGGCGGCGGCGACGCAGGTGGCGCGCGCGAACCCGACGGCGGGGCACGCCATCGCGACCCACGCCGACGCGGTGGCGCTGAAGGCGCTGGCGGCGCCGGTCGAGTCGGTGTTCGCGCTGGAGGCGGCGCTGTCGTTGTACGAGGACGCGCTGAAGAAGAGCTCGACGCTGCTCGCGCCGAGCGCGCGGCAGCGGCTGGAGTCGAACGCGGCCTTCCTGTCGCTGGCGCTGGCGCGCCACGCGGCGGCGACGAACGAGAAGCGCCAGGCGATGCGCGAGCGCGCGGCGCTGCACCTCAAGGTGGCGCTCGGCCTCGGCGCGACGGCGCAGGTGCAGGCGGTGCGGCTCATGTACGACCTCGACATGAAGGCGGGCGCGCCGCCGGCGCCGTCGGAGCTGAAGAAGCTGCCGCCGGGGCGCACGCGCCGTCGCCTCGCCTGCCTCGCCGCCGAGGCGGCCCAGGCGCGGGCGCTGCGCGACGCCACCGCAACCTTCCGCACCCTCGCCACCGAGGCGCCGGCGGCCGACGAGCACAAGGTCACCGTCGACGAGCTCCTCCCCGACACGATCGCCGACTTCAACGTGCAGCTCGTCGAGCGCACGCTGCGCCCGTCCATCCAGCTGACGACGCAGCTCTCGCTGGCCCCCGCCTGCGACCCCGACAAGAAGCCCGCGGCGACGAAGCTCCCCGCGACCGCGCCGCCGGCTGCTCCCGTCGACGGCGGCCAGTAGCTACGGCGGCGGGTTCACCCAGATCTGCGCCGGCGCGGCGACGGTCTGCGAGCGGTTCCCGCTGTCCTGAATCCAGTTGATTCCGCGCGTGAGCGTCCAGTCGTACTCGTAGTCGATCGGGCGCGAGCCGCCGCTGCAGGTGAGGCGGCCGGTCACGCGCACGGCCCCGTCGGCCCACATCATCGACCAGGCCGTCGTCCACGGCGGCGCCGCATCGCCCCAGCTCGCGTTGCGCAGCGTCCCCGACGAGCGGAGCGCGAACCCGACCAGCGCCACGCGCGTCGTCGGCGCCGAGAGGGTCGGCGTCATCGAGCAGCTCACGCCCGGCTCGGTGACGGCGAAGCGGAGGGGGATGGCGTCGGCATGCGCCGAGAGCACGCTCTCGTCGACGCTGGTGAAGACGAAGCGGCGCTGCGCGTCGAGCGGCGTGGTCGCCGCGACCGTGAGGTTCCCGCCCTGATTGGCGACGAGCGAGATGTCGGGTGGCAGCGCCTGGGTGGTGCCGACCACGCCCGCGATGCGGAACGTCGCGCCGCCGTCCGTCGGCTCGGAGGCGAGGTCGGCCTGCCCACCCGCCGAATCCACGACGCTCATGTCCATCGGAGGAAAGTTGTCGACGACGACGCAACCCGTGGCGACGAGGAGAATGAGCGGGAGCGCGCGGGTCATCTGCGCGATCTTAGCAAGCTATGCGCTGGGCTGCTACGCCGGGGGCGGGCCGGGGATGATCACGCGGAGGGCGCGCGGGGCGACCTCGATCTCGGCGTGCGCCGACGAGGGGAACTCCTCGCCGTCGATCTGCGCCGCGAGCGGGACGCCGCCCGGACGCGGGCGCAGCCGGAGGCGCGCCTTGCCGACGGCGATCGAGTCGGAGTGCTTGACCCCGACGAGCCCCAGCGTCTCCTCGGTCTGGCCGCTCGCGTCGAGCGCGACGATGGCCTTCGAGATCCAGTCGCGCTTGCCGGCGAAGGGCACGATCTCGACGAGGCCGTCGTCGGGCGCGCTCCCCGGCGCCAGCACCCACGCGCCGCCGTAGATGCGCGTGTTCTTCACCACGAGATCGGTGAGCCCCGGCAGGAAGCGCAGCTCGCCGTCGGGCGTCTCGATCTCGACGTCGAACTTGTCGTCGTCGACGTAGCTGGCGAGGAAGGTGCGGAAGAGCGCGCCCGCGTACACCAGCTGGTCGCGCCACAGGTCGCGCACGACGGGGATCTTCGAGATCGTCTCGCGATCCTCGTTGCGCATCGCGAGGACGCGCGGGCTGATGCCCCAGCCACAGGAGTCGAAGAACCAGTCCTCGCGCACCAGCACGTCCTGCTCATCGAGCGCGCGCAGCTTGACGGCGTCGAGCGCGCTCTCGTGACCGTCGGCGATGACGTGCACGTTGCGCGGCAGCTCCGGCTCCTCCGCCGAGAGCCCGAAGCTGCGCCCCTGGTCGTTGGCCGTCCCCGTCGGCAGCATCCCGAGGCGCACCCGCCGGCCGGCGTCGGCGGCGAGGATCCCCTTGGCCACCTCGGCGAACGTCCCGTCGCCGCCCATGTAGACGACGGTGTGATAGCGATCGCCCGCGCCGACGAGCGCGTCGCGCACGAGGCCCACGGTCTGGCCGTGCGGCGCGGTCGCCAGGAAGTCGTGGTGCAGCCCCTCGGCGTCGAGGAGGCCGCGCGCCCGCTCGATGCGCGCGGCGTTGCGACCGCTCTGCGCGGTGGGGTTCCCGACGAGGAGGAGGCGCGCCTCGCTCACTTGGCCTCCGCGGAAATCGCGCGCACGACGACGCTGGCGCAGGCGAGCCCGAAGGCCCCGGTCACGAAGCTGGCGGTGCCGTAGATCACGCGACGCTCCTCGCAGGAGTGGTGGTCGTTCTTGCCGCCCGGACAGACGCAGCGGAAGCCCTCGCCGCCGTCGTAGTGCAGCTCCTCGGGCTCGGCGGCGCGCTCGAGCGAGAAGACCGCCTGCACGCCGAACGGCCCCGTCTTCGGGAAGTCGTACTTCTGGCGCAGCGCGCGCCGCACGGCGTCCGAGAGCCGATCGACGCAGGTGTCGGCGAGATCGACGACGCGGATCTGCGTCGGGTCGATGCGCCCCGAGGCGCCCATCGACGAGACCACCGGGATGTCGCGCGCGCGGCAGGTCGCGATGAGGTGGCACTTGGCGGTGACGTTGTCGATGGCGTCGACGACGAAGTCGGGCCGGCGCGCGAGGAGCTCGTCGCTGGTCTTGTGGCTGTAGAAGACCGGCAGCGCCTCGACGGAGGTCTGCGGGTTGATGGCGCGCGCGCGGTCGGCGAGCAGCGCCGCCTTCTGCTTGCCGACGGCGCCCTGCATCGCCTGGAGCTGGCGGTTGGTGTTGGTGACGCACACGCGGTCGAAGTCGACGAGCGTGAGCCGGCCGATGCCCGAGCGCACCAGCGACTCGACGGCGAAGGAGCCGACGCCGCCGAGGCCGATGACCATCACGTGGGCGCCGAAGAGGCGCTCCATCCCGGCGTCGCCGACGAGCCGCCCCATGCGGTCGAAGCGGCGGTGCAGGCGATAGCGCGTCTCGCGCTCGTCGGCGGTCGCCACGCGCGCGGAATTTTCGCTGGACAACATATTCCCTGGACCTCTCTCCGGGGCCAATCCTGCGCGAGCCCCCTCCCGATCGCAACCGCTCACGGCAGCACCGCGCGCGACAGCTCGTAGACGGCCGCCACGCGGTCCTCGTATCGCCGCGCGAACAGGCGGCGGAAGTCGGGATCTCTCGTCGGGAGCGTCTCGCCGAGCGGCACCAGCAGCCAGCGCACCCCGAGGCGGCGCAGGTGCGCGTGGAGCGGGCGCGCCGCCCCGGCGAGCCGGCGCACGTCGTCGTAGCGCCCCTCGCCGAACCAGTCGCCACGCACCGTCGAGCCGCCGTAATAGACGTGGTTCTCGAAGCGCAGCTGATAGATGGCGCCTCCGTCGCGCGCGCTCCGTGCCGCCGCCCAGCGGAAGGCGCCGTAGGCCGGCAGGCGCGGCGTGAGATAGGCGTCCCAGGCCGCCGCGTCGAGGCGTGGGGCGCCGCGCAGGGAGAGCTCGGTCGCCACCCAGGCCCCCGACGGGGAGACGAGCGCGGCGGCGACGACGACGGTGAGCACGCGCGCGGCCGAGCGCAAGCGCGCGGCCGGCCGCTCGACGAGGCGCGCCGCGGCGACGCCGGCGCCGAGGCAGACGAGCGCCAACACCGGCACGAGGTAGCGATAGCCACGCGCGGTGAGGAACCAGGCCAGCATGAGCGCGAGCGCCACCGCGCCGAGGCGCCGCAGCCGCGCGTCGCGCGCCACCCCGGCGACGAAGGCGATCAGCGCGCCACCGACGAGCGGAGAGGACGGCGCGGGGGGCCGGAAGCGCCCCGGATCGACCGCGAGGTCCCACGGCAAGCGCGCCAGCGCCCCCAGCGTGCGCGGCGTCCCGAGGCGGCTCAGATCGTCGATCTGCCCGGCGACGTCGGCGCGGCTCCAGGGGCCGAGCCCCAGCCACTGGCCGAGGAAGGGGTGGATCGGGTTCCCCGTCGACAACGCGATGAAGAGGTAGGTCGGCAGCGCCACCAGCGCGGCCGTCGAGAGGGCGAGGAGCGCGAGGCGCCGCGGCGCGCGCGCGAGGGCGACCACCCCGACGAGCACGACGGCGAAGAGGCCGCTGTACTTGGCCATCGCCGCGAAGCCGGAGAGCGCGCCGGCGAGGAGGAGCCAGGCGCCGCCGTCGTCGTCGGCGGCGTCGAGGAACCGGAGGAGCGCCCACACCGCGGCGACCGTGAAGAGCGCGAGGGTGAGGTCGACGTAGCCGGACGTCCCGAGGAACAGGATGGCCGGGTTCCCGACGAGGAGCGCCGCCGCCCACAGCCCCGCGCGCGCCCCCGCGAGGCGCCGCGCCGCCGCACCGACGAGGAGCGCGAACGCCACCAGCACGACGAAGCTGACCAGGTGCGCATCGATCGCGTCGCCGACCAGGAGGCCGAGCGCGAACAGCACCTCGGTCAGCGACGGGAACGCCGGGTAGCGCGGCCAGGGCGTCGCGCGCCAGGCGCCCGACTCGACGGCGGCGCGCGCCAGCGGGAGGTGGTAGCTGACGGCGTCCCAGTCGCACGGCGGGTAGAGCGTGAGGAGCCACGCCGGCACCGCGACGGCGACGGCGACGGCGACGGCCGCGCGCGGCCGCAGGGTCGGGCCGAGCCGCGCGAAGGAGCGCCGGCTCGCGACCAGCATCGCGCCGACGGCGAGGGTGATCGGGCCGCGCGTGAAGAGCCCGGCGAGCGCGAGGAGGTAGAGCGCGAGCGCCAGTACGCCGAGGCCGACGGTGGTCGAGATCGCGAGCTCCTCGACGGCGCCGTCGAACCGGCGCGCGCCGACGAGGCGGCGGCCGATCGCGAACGCCGCGACGAAGAGCGCGATGGTGAAGGCGACGTGCCGCGCGACCGCGAGGGCGATCACGGCGGCGCGAGCCCGAGGAGGCGACGCGCGTTCGCCTCGGTGAGGCGGGCGATGCGCGCGGGCGAATCGCCGCGGTGGCGGGCCACCGCCTCGACGATGGCGCCGAGGTGCGCCGGCTCGTTGGGGTCGTCGCCGCGACGGAGCGGCGCCGGCGTCTGGAAGGGCGCGTCGGTCTCGACGAGGAGGCGCTCGTCGGGGACGGCCGCCGCCGCGCGCCCCGGCCGCCTGGCCGCCGGGTTGGCGACCGCCCCGGCGAACGACAGGTGCAGCCCCAGCGCGAGCCAGTCGCGCGCCACCTCCGCCGAGCCGCTGAAGCTGTGCACCATCCCGCCCACCGACGGGAGCCCGGCCCGCGCCGCCACCTCGATCGCGCGCGCCTGCGCGTCGAGCACGTGGAGCGCGACCGGCAGCGCGAACCGCCGCGCCAGCGCGAGCTGCGCGACGAAGGCCTCTTCTTGGAGCCCCAGCGACGGCCGCCGCCCCTCGGCGCCGTCGAGGCCGATCTCGCCGATGCACACCGCCCCGCCCGTCGCCAGCCGCGCCTCCAGCGCCGCCAGCTCGGCGTCGACGCGCCGCCGCGCCTCGCCCTCCCCCGCCTCCGCCGCCCACGCCGCCACGAGCTGCGGATGAAGCCCGTAGCTCACGTGGACGAACCCGGGGTGCGCCGCCGCCAGCCGATCCTCGACGGGCCAGCCGCGCGCCTCGACCCCCGCGAGGAGCACGCCGGTGACGCCGGCCGCGCGCGCGCGGGCGACGAATTCGTCGGCGCGTCCGACGACGCGGGCATCGTGCAGGTGACAGTGGGCGTCGAACATCGGTCCGTTACAGAACTTTACCTTGCCCACACATGCCGTTTACGGCGACCGCGCACCCTGAGTATCGGACCCACTTGGAGCTTCGACGATGACCACCACGACTCTGCCCCCGAAGAAGCGCTCCACCCTCGTGCGCGTCGGCCTCGGCCTCGCCGTCGCGGGCGCGATCGCCGCCGGCATCGGTGCCGGCGCCCCGCTCGCCCGCGAGGCCTGGGCGGCCCGCGAGGCGTTCGCCAGCGGCGGCCACCACAAATGGTTCCGCGCCCACCTCGACGCGCACATCGACGACGCGCTCGACGCGGTGAAGGCCAACGCCGCCCAGCGCCGCGCCGTCCTCGCCGCGCGCGATCACGTGCTCTCGGCCGCCGACGACCTGCGCAAGGCGCGCATGGCCGACGCCGACACCGCGCTCGAGCTCTTCGGCGCCGACCGCGTCGACGGCAAGGCGATCGACGCCGCGCGCGCCCGCCACCAGGCGCACATGACGCAGCTCGGCGACGCCATCGTCCAGGCCTTCTACGACGTCCACGACGCCTTCACCCCGGCGCAGCGCCGCGCGCTCGCCGACTACGTCCGCGACGCCGTCCCGCACGGCAACGGCAAGCGCGCCGGCATCCGCGAGCGCATCATGCGCCGCATCGTCGACGGGAAGCTCGAGGAGGCGCTGGACGCGCTCAACGCCACCGCCGAGCAGCGCCAGCGCATCGACGCGGTGAAGGACCGCACCATCGCCGCCTTCCAGGCCGAGCGCGTCGATCACGCCGCCGAGCTCGACCGCGTCCTCGGCCTGTTCACCGCCGACACGATTGACAAAAATGCGGTGGCGTCGCTGCGCAAGGACGCCGAGGGGCGCCTCGGCCGCGTCGCCGACGCGGTCGTGAAGGCGTTCGTCGAGGTCCACGACACGCTCGACGCCGGCCAGCGCAAGCAGGCGGTGACGCGCCTCCGCGCGCTGCGCCGCGCCCACCAGCACGGCTGACGGCGACGCGGTAAGATCGGCGACGCCCATGCCCGCGCGCCTCTCCGCCCTCTACGTCGAGGACGACGCCCGGCTCGCCGCGATGGTGAAGGAGTACCTCGCGAAGAACGAGATCGACGTCACCATCGCCGAGGACGGAGAGCGCGGGCTGCGCGCCGCCGAGCGCCGCCCCTTCGACGTCGTCCTCCTCGACGTGATGCTCCCGGCGATGGACGGCCTCGAGGTCTGCCGCCGCCTGCGCGCCAAGCCCGAGCTGCGCGCGCTCCCCATCCTCATGCTGACCGCCAAGGGCGACGACGTCGATCGCATCGTCGGCCTCGAGCTCGGCGCCGACGACTACCTGCCGAAGCCCTTCAACCCGCGCGAGCTCCTGGCGCGCATCCGCGCGGTCCTGCGACGGGCGGGGGGCAGCGGCGGCGGCGGCGAGGCGGCGCGCCTCCGCGTCGGCGGGCTGGAGATCGACCTCGCCGCGCGCGAGGTCGCCGTCGACGGCAAGCGCGTGCTCCTCACGCACTTCGAGTTCGAGCTCCTCTCGCACCTGGCGCGCGCCGCCGGGCGGGTGCTGTCGCGCGAGCACCTCATGGAGGCGCTGAAGGGCGAGGAGCTCGACAGCTTCGACCGCACCATCGACGTCCACATTTCTCGTCTACGGCAAAAGATCGAGGCCGACCCGAAGACGCCGCGCTACGTGAAGACCATCCGCGGCGTCGGCTACGTCCTGGTGAAGGACGCCGACGGATGACGGCGCGCGCGGACATCCGTCGCGGCGCGAGCCGCGCGAGCCGTCGCCAGCCGTCGTCGAGCGCGGCTGATCCCGCGCGCGCCGTGGGGGTTCGGGGGCGAAGCCCCCGACGACAGTGATGCCCCGTCGGCTGTATACGCGCATCTACGTCCACTTCGTGGGCGTGCTCATCGTCGTGGCGCTGGTGTCGTCGGCGATCTTCGGCCTCGGCTGGCGCGGCGCCTTCGCGCGCAGCTTCACCGAGCGGCTGGCGCGGCTCGGCTCGTCGCTGGTGGCGCGCGAGGCCGGCGACGTCAAGCGGCGCGACCGCATGATCCGCCACCTCGCCGACGAGCTCGACCTCGACGTGACCTACCGCGACGCCGACGGCAAGGCGCTGGTGGTGATCGGCCACGAGCTGCCGGTGATCACGCCCGCGCGCGACGACGAGCTGCGCCGCGGCCCGACGATGCGCGGGCGCGGGCGCGCCTTCTTCGTCGCCGCGCCGGTGCGCGACCCGTCGACGGGGGACGTGATCGGCGCGCTGCAGGCGACGCCGGCGCGGCGCTTCCGTCCGGGGCTCCTCCTCGTCCTGTGGCCGGGGATCACCATGGCGGTGGTGCTGCTGGCGATCGGCATCCTGGTCGCGCCGCTGGCGCGGCGGCTCTCGCGCCCCGTCGAGAAGCTGACCGAGGCGAGCCGGCGCCTCGGCCAGGGCGAGCTCGCCTACCGCGTACGCCTCGACGACGATCGCCACCACCGCTGGAAGGCGCGCTGGAAGCGCCGCTTCGGGCGGCACCACCGCGAGCGCCGCGCCGACGAGCTCACCGAGCTGACGCGCGCCTGGAACGAGATGGCCGAGCGCATCGAGCGGATGGTGCGCGGGCAGCGCGAGCTCCTCGCCAACGTCTCCCACGAGCTGCGGTCGCCGCTGGCGCGCATGAAGATGGCGCTCGAGCTGCTCCCCGAGACCGAGGCCAACCGCGCGCGCGTCGCCGACCTGGCGCAGGATCTCGGCGAGCTCGAGCGGCTGATCGACGACGTCCTCACCACCTCGCGCCTCGACGCGACCGGGCTGCCTACCCACGTCGAGCGCGTCGCGCTGCGCCCGCTCTTCGACGCGCTCGTCGATCGCGCGGCCTCCGATCCGCTGACCGCGGGCGCGCCGGTGCGCGTCGCCGCCATCGAGGTCGAGGCCATCGATGGCGACCCGGCGCTGCTCCGCCGCGCGCTCTTCAACCTCGTCGAGAACGCCGCCAAGTACGGCCGCCCGCCGATCACGCTGGCCGCGCGCCGCACCGCCGACGGGCGCGTGGCGCTCTCGGTCAGCGACGAGGGCGACGGCATCCCCGAGGCCGACCGCGCGCGCGCCTTCGAGCCCTTCGGTCGCGGCGACGCCGCCCGCACCCCGACGCCGCGCCCGGGCGCGCGCGGCGGCTTCGGCCTGGGCCTCACGCTCGCGCGCCGCGTCGCCGAGGTCCACGGCGGCACCGCCACGCTCGACGACGCCCGCCCGACGGCGCCGCGCGGGCTCGTCGTCACCCTCCTCCTCCCGATCGATCGCCCCAGCGGCGCATGAGCCGCGACGCCCCCGACGACGGCGACGAGCGCGACGAGCGCGACGAGCGCGAGCTCGCAGCCTGGCGCGCCCGCTACGCCGAGGCGCCGCTCGGCCGCTGGCGCAGCGCCACCGGCACCTTCGCCGCGATGGGCGACGAGTGGCACTTCCGCACCGACGGGACCGGCGAGTGGCACGCCTGGAGCGGTGCGCACGGCGAGGAGCGCAGCACGTTCGTCTGGCGCACCGACGGCGTCCGGCGGATCGCGCTGCGCTGGGACGGCGACGACGAGGACGAGCTCTGGGACTCGGTCGCCTACGACTTCCGCTTCATCGACACCGACGTCGGGCGCGCGCTCGTCCTCTACGAGCTCGACGGCCTCACCGAGCGCCTCTCGGGCCGGATCGCCTTCTCCTGGGGCCTCTTCCCGCTGGCGCGCGTCGCCGACTGACGGTGCTACTTCGACGCGGCGGTGAGCTCGGCGATGCGCGCCTCGGCGCGGTCGAGCGCCGTCGTGTAGTCGACGAACTTCGGGTAGTCCGCCGGCGCCACCCGCAGGTGCGGCAGCGTGAACGACGACTCGAGGTGCAAGAGGTCGCCGTCGCGCTTCACCGACTGCACCAGCGTCCCGAAGCCCGACAGCGACACCGGCGGCGCCAGGCGCGCCTCCATCTTCGGCGGCAGCGCGAAGGTCCCGACGAGCCGCGACGGCGTCGCCTGGTCGACGAAGAGCGGCGTCTTGCGCGCCCCCACGCCAACGTAGTTGCGCCCCAGCATCGCCGGGAACGGCGCCGGCAGCACCAGCGCCCCCTTCACCCGCCGCGCCAGCTGCGCCACCTGGAATTTGTACTTGACGATAAAGGTCTCCTCGTCGTCGTCGGCGTGCTCCCAGGAGAGCTCGCGCAGCGTCGACCCCGGGAAGAGCCGCGCCAGCGTCCGCACCTCGAACTCCGGCCGCACGCGGTCGGCCGGCAGCTTCTCCAGCGCCTCGCGCCAGTCGAGCGCCGCCGTCCCGCGCAGCCTCTCGACGACGGAGACCTCCGCCGCGCCCGACGGCTCGAGCTTGGCGCTCAGCTCCACCTGGCGGTCGTCGTCGCTCTTGGCCGCCACCGTCTCGGTGCGCAGCGCGCCGTCGCGCAGCACCAGCGCCGACTGCCCGCGCAGCAGCCACGCCACGAACCCCGCCGGCCCGTGGCGGAAGCGCGGGTCGACGAACAGCGGCGCCTGCCCCGCCCCGCGCGCGATCGCCAGGATCGGCTGATCGAACGCCTCGAGATCGGGCAGCGCCCCGTCGAGCCGCGGCGCCTGCGCCGAGCGCGCCAGCCAGATCTCGGCGGGGACCCCGGCGGCGCGGAGGAGCGCCGCAAGGAGCGTCGTGCGGTTCCCCTCGCCGCGCGCCAGCGTGAAGGTCGCCGGATCGTCGAGCGACCCGCCGCTCTTGGTGATCGCGCGCCGCACCCAGCGGTCGAGCGCGCGCACCTTGTCCTCGACGGTGGCGGCGCCCTTCGTCTCGCGCAGGGCAATTTGTGTCAACTGCGGATTGGCCCGCTCGGCGAAGAGGTGTCCGTCGCGCAGGAAGTCGCGCCACCCCTCGAGCGACAGCCCCGCCGCCACGCGCACCGACGGGATCCACTCCGCGTAGGGCGTCGCCTGCGGCTCGGCGATCACCTGCGCCATCCGCGTCGTCGCGAAGGTGCGCACCGCCAGCCCGTCTTTTTTGTCTAGCGTCGGCGTCGGCGCGTCGCCGCGGGCGTCGATCTGCAGCGCCATCTCCGCCGGCGTGACGACGACGTACTCGCTGCGATCGAGCGGCGCGTCGAACGAGCGGAAATAGAAGCGCTCGCTCAAGAAGCCGCCCGGGAAGGCGGCCGGCGCCGGCGACGGGTCGACGTACTCGAACTCGACGTAGTCGCCCACCTCGAGGTCGGGCACGCTGACGGTGTCCTTGCCGGCGATGTCCTCGGGCTCGCGCGTCGAGCCGTCGCGCTTCACCGTGCGCAGGAGCAGCACGTCCGCCCCGTCGGGGATCTTCACCTCGCCGAACTTGTCGGCGCCGTCCTTGGCCAGCACCTGGATGATGTTGTGGGTGAGCGTCAGCCGCGCGCCCGTCGGATAGACGCGCGTCACGGTGCGGTCGAGCACGATCACCGCCGGCGAGCGCCAGGCGTTGGCGCCGCGCGCCGAGGCCTCGTAGGCGGCGATCACCGCGTGCCCGTCGACGCGCCAGGGCTCGATGCCGCCGCACCCCTTCACGCTGCCACCGCGGTCACAGAGCGCCTCGAGCGCCCGGTAGAGCTCGGTCGACTCGGGCGCCTCGGCCAGCCCCTCCTCGACGACGCGCCGCGCCCCCGCGACGTCGCCGAGCGCCACGCGCACGTCGGCCAGCTGCCGCCGCGCGTGGGTCGCCCGCGGGTCGCGCGCCACCAGCTGAGCGAACAGCTCCGCCGCCTCGCGCAGCGACGCCGCGTCGCCGCGCATGACCAGCGTCTCGGCGAGGCCGCTCCTCCAGGCGTCGCGCGTCGGGTCGAGCTCGACGAGCCGCCGGTACTCGGCGATCGCCCCGTCGAAGTCGTGCGCGTCGCGCAGCTCGTCGGCCAGCTCGTCGGAGCCGCCGCCGCAGTGCGCCGCCTTCGCCGCCGCCGCGCGCGCGCCCGCGACGTCGTGGCGTTCTCGCTTGACGTGAATCTCCGCCTCGAACAGCGCGCAGGCGTCGGGGTGCAGCCGCCTGGCCTCGGCGAGCGCCTCCTCCGCCTCGCGCGCCCAGCCGCGCGCGCGATAGACCTGATAGCGCGCGAAGGGGAAGCGCCAGTAGGCCGGCCCGCCCGACGGCGCCTCGTCGAGCCGCGCCAGCGCCTCGCGCGGCCGCTCCTGCGCCATCGACATCTGCACGCGCAGGTTGCGCGCGCGCGCCAGCCGCGGGTCGAGCGCGAGCGCCCGCTCGACGGCGGCGCGCGCCCGATCCTGCGCGATCTCGACGGGGCGCGTGGGATCGAGCAGCGCCGCCTGCGCCTGGAGGAGCTGCCCGATGGCGAACTTCGGCCAGCGCGAGGCGATGCGCGCCGCGCGATTCTCCAGCGCCACCGCGTCCGAGTAGGCCACCGCCGCCTCGAGCGCCAGCACGTCGTCGAGCGCGCCCGCGCCCGGCGGCTCGTCGCTGGCCCCGCGCAGCGCGACGCTCGGATCGTCTGTCGTCGGGGGCTTCGCCCCCGAACCCCGCGCGCGCTCGACCTCCGCTGCGCTGCGGTCTCCCCGCGCTGATGCCGTCGGCGCGGCGTCGACGAGTTCCACCGCCGTCCCGTCGCCGAAGATCGACAGCGCCACGTCGGCGCGCCCGCCCGGCGCCGCCAGCTTCACGAGGACCCGGTGCGCCCCCGACGGCAGCGCCACGCGCGCCTGCCGCACGCGCGGCGGCGCCACGCCCTCCTCGAGCCCGCCGGCCACCGCAGCCCCATCGACAAACAGCCGCCACGGCGCCTCGGTCTCGACGGTGACGACGATCGCTCCGTCGCGCGCCAGCTTCACGTCGCTCGCCGCGTACACCACGCCCGAGCGCCCGCGCGGCCCGGTGACGACCACCGAGCAGCCGCGCGCCGGCGCCGCGCGCCAGCCGTCGATCGCCTTCTGCTCCGGCTCGAACGCGGTGAACAGATCGAGCCGCGGCAGCTTGCCGTACGGCCCCGCCACCCACCACCGCGACGGGCAGCCCGCCTCGCGCTCGAGCCGCCGCGCCTCGGCCTCCTGCTCGGCCCGCCGCGCGTAGGTCGCGCGCACGAGCAGCCAGCGCCGCCGCACCTCGAGCGGCAGCCGCGCCCCGTCGAGCTTGCCGATGCGCCCCGCGACGTCGCGATCGCGCTCGAAGGGCGCCTCGCCCGCCAGCGTCTCCAGGCGCCGCACCGACGCCAGCGCCACGCGCGGCCACAGCGGACCGTCGGCGCCGCCCGCCCCCGCCTCGAGCGCGGCGACATACAGATCCTGCGCGGCGACCAGATCCCCGCGCTCCTGCGCGACGAGCGCCCGCGCGTACAGCCCCGCCGGCGACGGCGCCTCGCGCACCGCCGCGTCGAGCGCCGCCCCCGCGCCGCTGTTCCCCTCGGCGAGCGCCCCGAAGGCGCGCCGTGCCTTGTCGGGATCGCGCGCCTCGCCGCGCGGCAACAGCGACGGCGGCGCGCACCCCGCCGCGATCATCGTCGCGACCAGCGCCAACCGCCTCATCGCGCACCTCCCGCCGACGCCGACGCCGCGCGCGGCGCGATCACCACCTCCTGCCCGACGACCGCGTCGACCTCGCCGCAGAAGGCCCGGAACGCCGCGTAGTCGGCGACGCCGATGCGGTGGCGGTCCACCTGCAGCGCCCCCTCGACGGTCACCACCCCATCATTCGACTGCACCTTGAGATCGAACTGCGCGAACGGCGTCTTCACCGTGCGCGCCTCGGGCAGCCGCTTCACCGTCCACCCGTCGGGGATCCGCACCATCACGCGCTCCTCGGTGCGGAACGGAAACCCCAGCACCAGGTCATATTTTCTGCTAGACAGCTTCGCATACGAGCCGGTGAGGTCCGGCTCGCGCCCCAGCGCCGCCATCGCCAGCCCGCCCTCCCCGTCGGGGCGCGCCCAGTGCGGCACCGTCACCAGCGCCCGCAGCTCGACGGGCTTGCCCAGCTCGTCGGCCCCCATCTGTAGCTTCTCGACGCGCGCGCCCGGGTGGCGCTTGTTCCACTGCTGGTCGTACTTCTCCTGCCGCTCGCCCGGCGCCTGGTAGTACTTGCGCCAGTCGTGGGCCGCCTCGCCGGCGACGCTCATCGCCTCGTCGACCATCGCCGCCCCCGTCGGCTGGAGCAGCACCCGCCACTCGCTGCGCAGCCGGTTCCGCGCCGCCGGCAGCACCGGCGTCCGCGCGAGCTTCCGCGCATTGACCTGCAACACCGGGATGTCCTGGTCGTCGGCGGGCAATTCATCCGCCCCCGAAAACTCCGCCGTTCCGTCCAGATACAAATCGTATTTCGGGACATAGGCGATCGCGTGATCGAACGGCGCCAGCGAGGCCGGCGCGCCGTCGAGATCCCCGCCGCGCCGCGTCCGCGCCAGCACCATCGTCGCGTCGATGCCCGCCTCGCGCAGCATGACGACCAACAGGCTCGCCTTGTCCTTGCAGTCGCCGAACTTGCGCGCGAACACCTGCGCCACCCGATACGGCTTGTATCCGTGAATCCCAAACTCGAGCCCGACATATCGGGTGCGCCGCACCACCAGCTCGTAGATGGCGCGGATCTTCGCCCGCTCGTCCTTCGGGTTCACGCCCTTCAGCGCCTCGCGCACCGCCGCCTGGATGGCCGCGTTCGGCTCGAGCTGCGTCTTCACGAGGCCGTCGTACCAGCGCGCGACCTCCTCCCACGTCCGATAGGTCGACACGTGCAGGTAGGCCGCCGCCTCGGTGAACCCCGGCATCGCCGGCTCGACGTCGACCTTGGGCACGTCCTTCGCCGCGAACGTGTACACGCGCTCCTCGCCGCCCGGCAGATCCTCCTCGGTCCGCTGCAGCCCCGCGAGGCGCGGCGTGTTGAAGTGCAGCGCCTTCCCCTTCGGCGCGATGAGGACGTACTTCGTCTCGCGCCGCGGCAGCTCCTCCTGCAGGTAGTGCAGGTCGCCGAAGTAGTCGGCGAACATGTTCCGCCGCGCCACGTCGCTGACGATGTACTGCAGCTCGACGACGTCCCCCGGCTCGAGCTTGCCGAAGTGCACCACCAACGCCTTCACGTCGTAGTAGAGGCTGTACCAGGGCTCGGACATGTCCTGCTCGTCCGTCGAGATCGCCTCCACCACCTCGCCGCTTTTTCGATAGACACGCGCCGCGCGCAGGTCGACCGACTGCGTCTCCGGCGTGAAGCGCACGTCGGCGTCCGACTCCGCGCGCGCCCCCCGCTCGTCGAGGACGCGCACCATCCGCTGCTGGAACGTCTCCGACAGCCCATTTTGGTGCACGCGCGTCACCGTCGTGTCGAGCAGCACCTCCGCCGTCGGCCGCGCCGCCCCGCCCGCCGCCGGCATCCCCCCGACGCGCGCGAGCACCGCCTTGCCATCCTCCGCCCAGCGCGCCGCCAGATCGTCGCGCTTGCCCGCCTTCGCCCCGGCCGCGCGCGCCTGCCGCTCCTCGAGCTCGGCGACGTAGGCGCGCAGATCGGGGTTCTGCGGGCGCAGCACGAGCGCGCGCCGCATCTTCTCGAGCGCCTCGCCGGTCCGCCCGAGGCGATGCAGCACGCGCCCATCTTTTTCGAGGATCTTCGCGTCCTCCGGCGCGACCTTCAGCGCCGCGTCGAGCACCTCGTGCGCCTCGGCCGTGCGCCCCGCCCCGTCGAGGACGTCGGCGCGATCGACCGCCAGCGCCACGAGGTCGGGCCGCGCGCGCCCCAGCGCGTCGAGCGCCGCCAGCGCCTTGTCGACGGCGCCACGCGCGCGCGCCGCCGAGAAGAGCTCGTGCCACGCGTCCGAGTCGTTGTGCTCGGCCTCGGCGATCGCCGCCCACAGCCGATCGGCCTCGGCGCGCTGCCCGCGCCGCACCGCCAGCTGCGCCTCGGCGCGCAGGACCTTGATCGGCAGCGCCGTCGAGGCCGCGTCGGTCGCGCCCAGCCGCGCGCGCAGCTCGCCGAGCCGCGCCGCCGCCAGCGCCGGCAGCCCGCGCCCCGCCGCCAGGTCCGCCAGCTCGAGCTCCGCCGGGTAGTAGCGCGCGTCCGCCGCGCGCGCCTTCAGCCACAGCTCCTCGGCGCGCCGCTCGCGACGGGCGCGCTCGTAGATCTCGCCGAGCCGGGTCAAGAGCGGCGCCGCCTCCTTCACGCCGTCGCCGGCCACGCGCAGCCCGAGCTCGATCGCCCGTCGCTGATCGTTGGGATCGCTCTCCGCCGCCGCCCAGCGCAGATAGGCCCCCGGCGTCGGCGCGCGCTTGGCCGCCTCCTCGAGGAGCTCCGCCGCCCGCCGCTTGTCGGGATCGCTCACGACGACGTGGAACTCGTACAGGCCGAGGTCGGTCAGCGCCTGCGGCGACGGCTTCGCCTTCGGCGCCGCGGCCTCCATGAGCGCCCGTCCGACGTCGGCGACGACGACCGACCGCCCCGGCTTCGCCGCCGCCGTCGCCGCGTTCAGGTCCTCGAGGCGCGCCGACCGCACCGCCCCGTCGAGCGGCGCCCCGTCCGGCTTCGTCAGCCGCACGAACAGGCCCAGCCCGGCCGCGTTCCCGTCGCCGCCCGACAGCTTGACGAGAATTCGATTCCACCCCGCCTCGAGCGTGACGCCGCCCGCGTCCTGATCGAACCGCGCCGGCCGATAGGCGTCGCGCGCCAGCACCTCGCGCCCGTTCACCCACGCCTTCACCGCCCCCGACGAGCCGACCCGCAGCGCAGCCGGCTGCGCCGCCGCCACCTTCACCGCGAAGGCCGCGTACACCGTCGCGTTCGTCTCCGGCCGCACCGCCGCCTCGAACGGCAGCATCCCGGCGACGGCGACCTCGGGCAGCGGCCGCCACGACACCGGCCGCTCCTTGCCGTCGTATTTCTTGTCTAGCGCGATCGCCGCGCGCAGCTCGCGCTCGGGGTCGAAGGTCGCCGCGTGCCCCGCGCGCCCCTCGTTGTCGAACGGCCCGACGTAGAGGACGCTCGTCACCAACCCGAGCCCCCGTCGGACCGCCGCCGCCTCGTCGCGCTTGCCCAGCCGGTCGAGCAAGAGCGCCCGCGTGAAGCCGGCGCGCGCCCGCACCAGCGGATGCGCCGTCGGGCTCGCCGCCGCCTCGTCGAGGAGCGCGGCGATCGCCGTCCGCCCCGCCGCGCTCGTCAGCTCCCACAGGTCGAGCACGCCGAGGAGCGGCACCACCGCCTGCGGCCGCGCGCCCTCCTTGCGGAAGCGCTCGAGCCGCGACGCCACCTCGCGGTCGAAGGGATTTTCGTCGGACGCGCGCGCAACGCCACACGCGGCCACCACCACCAGCAGGGCCGCGGCCCCACTCCGAGTCAGTCTCACAAGCAGACCAGCTTAGCAGAACCCCCTCCCCCAACCAGCCGCCCCCTTCTCGCCTTGACCAGCGTTTCTCCTTTCCTTTACGGTGATTGGCCATGATCTCCATCGCTTCCGTCGCCCAACGTCTCGCGCTGGCCGGCGTCGTCCTCGCCGGCGCGCCCGGCTGCGTCTCGATGACCGTCGGGATGACCGCCCCCGTCGTCAAAATCGCTTCGGCCGATTTCAATCGCGAGGCCGATCTCGACTTCGCGCGCGAGGCGTCGCCGGGGCAGATCAAGACCGCCGAGGGCTTCCTCGCCGCCGACCCCGAGAACCACATCCTCCTCGAAGTCGTCACGCGCGGCTACATCGAGTACGCCTTCGGCTTCCTCGAGGACGATATCGACTCGATGCCCGACGATCCGAAGCACGCCGCGGATCGCGAGCGCCTCGTCAAGCGCACCACCGACCTCTACGACCGCGCGCTCGGCTTCGCGCTGCGCCTCGTCGCGCTCGAGGACAAGAACTTCAAGGACGCCTTCGCCAAGGACGTCGCCGCGACGGAGGCCGAGGCCAAGAAGCTCGACAAGGACGCGGCGCCCGGCCTCTTCTACACCGGCCTCGCGCTCGCCTCGGGCATCAACCTCAACCGCAACGACGTCGCCCGCGTCGTCGACCTCCCGAAGGCCATCGCGCTCATCAAGCGCGCCTATCAACTCGACCCGACGTTCGGCAACGGCCAGCCCGCGATGACGATGGGGGTCATCACCGGCGCCCAGGGCAAGGCGATGGGCGGCGACCCCGACGCGTCGAAGAAGTACTTCGAGGAGGCCATCGCCGCCTCGGGCGGGAAGTACCTCATGACGAAGGTGCTGATGGCCCGCGTCTACGCGGTGACGGCGCAGGATCGCCCGCTCTTCGAGAAGCTCCTCAAGGAGGTCATCGACGCGCCGGCGAACATCTTCCCCGAGTACCGCCTCGCCAACGAGCTCGCGAAGAAGAAGGCGCGTCGCTATCTGACGCGCGTCGAGGACTACTTCTAAACAAACGCCGCCCCCGCGCGTCCCACCCCAGAAGGTCATCCCGACCCTCTAAGGAGCCACCATGCCTCCCATCACCCGTCGCCTCGCGCTCTCCGCCATCGCCGCCGCTTGTGCGCTCTCCGTCGTCGGACAGTCCGGCGTCGCGCGCGCTCAGGACGTCTACAACATCAAGATCGCCACGCTCGCGCCCGAGGGCTCGTCGTGGATGAACGTGATGCGCCAGTGGTCGAAGGACGTCGACGCGCACACCGGCGGCAAGATCAAGATCAAGTTCCAGGCGGGCGGCGTCGCCGGCGACGAGCGCGACGTGGTCCGCAAGATGCGCGCGGGCGCCCTCCAGGGCGCGGCGGTGACGGCGATCGGCCTCGGCCTCATCCAGTCGGAGGTCCGCGTCCTCGAGCTCCCGCTGTTCGTGAAGAACTACGCCGAGCTCGACTACCTGCGCACCAAGCTCGACCCCGACCTGCGCAAGAAGTTCGAGGAGAAGGGCTTCGTCCTCCTCGCCTGGGGCGACGTCGGCCCGGTGCACATCTTCTCGAACCTCCCGCTCAAGTCGAAGGCGGACCTCGCGCAGACCAAGCTCTGGGCCTGGGTCGACGATCCGATCGTGCGCGCGCTCTTCTCGCAGCTCGGCGCGAACGGCGTCCCGCTCGGCGTGCCCGACGTGCTCCCGTCGCTGCAGACCGGCCTCATCAACGCCGCCTACGGCTCGCCGCTCTCGACGCTGGCGCTGCAGTGGTACACGAAGGTGAAGTACATGACCTCGATGCAGATCACGCAGGCGATCGGCGCGACGGTCATGACGAAGAAGGACTTCGACAAGCTCCCGCCCGATCTCCAGAAGACGCTGCTCGCCGACTCGAAGGTCTTCGAGACCAACGCCCTCAAGGCGGTCCGCGACGAGAACGACAAGTCGCTGAAGACGATGACCGCCGCCGGCCTGCAGGTCGTCCCGTCGCCGCCCGACATGGTGAAGGAGTTCGAGACGCAGGCGATCGCGCTGCGTCCCAAGCTCGAGCCGTCGGTCTACTCGCACGACTGGCGCGTGAAGGTCGAGCAGCTCCTCGCCGACTACCGCGCCGGCAAGCGCTAAGGGACGAGGTCGACATCACCGAATGAGCGCCGCCGACAAGAAGCCGCACCAATACGTGCCCGACAGCTGGCCGGCGCCGCTCCGCTGGTTGGCGAAGCTGTCGCACGGGCTCGCCATGCTCGAGGGAGCGGGCATCGCCTTCTGTCTCGCGACGGTGATCTTCCTCGCGACGTGGCAGTTCATCGAGCGCAACCTCCACGGGCACCACATCTGGTTCTTCCCGGTGCCGCGCTGGATCGACGGCGTCATCCGCCACTCGGTGTTCATGCTCGGCTTCCTCGGCGGCGCCTACGCGACCTACACCGGGCGCCACATCCGCATCGACGCGGTGACGCGCCTCGTGTCGACGAAGAAGCGCATCGCGCTGCGCGTCCTCACGACGATCGCGGCGCTCTTCATCCTGACGCTCCTCATCCAGTCGGCGGTGGGCTTCTACAAGCTCGCCCTCGAGGAGGCGGGTGAGGCCTCGCAGGAGGGGCAGATCTTCACGTCGGCGCGCGGCGCGATGATCATGATCGCCGGCTACACGGTGATCGCCTTCCACTTCTTCGTGCAGGTGATCATCGACCTCGGGTGGCTCTTCTCGAAGCAGGCGCCGCCGCCGCACTGGATCGCCGAGGCGCACGACGAGGGCGCGGGCCTCGTCGACGACGAGAAGGCGGGTGCGGCGTGAGCGGGCCGCTCTCTGGGATCCTCGCGCTGGCGGTCCTCGGGCTGCCGCTCTTCTGCATCCTGGCGGCGATCGGCCTCGCCGGCTTCCACCACGAGGGGACGCCGGTCAGCTCGACGCTGATCGACATCTACGGCAAGCTCACCGGCGCGCAGGCGGTCTCGCTATCGACGATCCCGCTGTTCACCTTCGCTGGGTACCTGATGGCGAAGGCGAAGACCGCGCAGCGCCTCGTCGACGTGTCGGAGGCGATCCTCGGCTGGATGCCGGGCGGGCTGGCGGTCATCACCGTCCTCACCTGCGCGATCTTCACGACGTTCACCGGCGGCTCGGGCGTCACCATCGTCGCGCTCGGCGGCCTGCTCCTGCCCGAGCTCATCCGCACCGGCTACTCGCAGCGACGGGCGCTCGAGGTGGTGACCGGGTCGGGCGCGGTCGGCCTGCTGTTCCCGCCGGCGCTGCCGCTCATCGTCTACGGCATCATCTACGGCCTCAACGCCGGGCAGATCAGCGACCTCAGCGCGCCGTCGGTGTTCCGCATCGAGCGCTTCCTCTTCGCCGGGATCCTGCCGGGCACCATCCTCATCGCGGTGCTCTGCATCTACTGCGTCATCGTCGGTGCGCGCGCCAAGGCGCCGCGCAAGCCCGTCGACTTGAAGAAGTTCGGCAAGGCGCTCTGGGCGGCCAAGTGGGAGCTGCCGCTGCCGGTGGTGATCATCGCGCTCATCGCCAAGGGCTGGGCGCAGATCCCCGAGGTCGCCGCGCTGACGGCGCTCTACGTCTTCGTCGTCGAGGTGTTTGTCTATCGCGATGTGAGCATCAAGAAGGACCTCTTCCTCGTCACGCGCGAGTCGATGACCCTCGTCGGTGCGATCTTCATGAAGATCACCGCGGCGCTCATCCTCGACGCCTACTTCATCGAGGCGGGCGTCCCCGAGAAGCTCTTCCAGTGGCTGTCGCAGTTCGTCCACACGCAGGTGTCGTTCCTGCTGGTGCTGAACGTGCTGCTCCTCATCGTCGGCTGCCTGATGGACATCTTCTCGGCGATCGTGGTCATGGTGCCGCTGATCGTCCCGGCGGCGGCGCAGTTCCACATCGACCCCTACCACCTCGGGATCATCTTCCTCCTCAACCTGGAGATCGGGTACCTGCTGCCGCCGGCGGGGCTGAACCTGTTCATCGCGGCGTTCCGCTTCCAGCGGCCGATCACCGAGCTGTACCGCGCGGTCATCCCCTTCATCCTCCTCATGGTCGGCGTGCTGCTGCTCATCACCTACGTGCCGAAGCTCGTGTGGCTCCCCGCCGAGAAGCCGGCGGTCGTCGCGCCGGCCGCGGCCGACGTCGCGCCGCCGCCCGATACGCCGGCACCGACGCCCGACCCCACGCCCGCGCCGGCGACCCCGTAACGCCCGCTGGCGCGACGCGCCACGTCTTGGCATAGTCCCCGCGTTTTGCTGAAGGCCGTCCTCGAAACCGCGCGCCCACGCCAGTGGGTGAAGAACGTCTTCGTCGCCGCGCCGCTGGTGTTCGCCAAGCGGCTCGCCGACGTCGACCTCCTCGCGCGCGCCGGCCTCGCCGCCGCCGTCTTCTGCGCCCTCTCGACGGCGGTCTACTTCTGGAACGACCTCGTCGACCTCGAGAAGGACCGTGTCCACCCGGTGAAGTCGCGCCGCCCGATCGCCGCCGGCCGCCTCTCGCCCAACGCCGCGCGCCTCTGGTCGCTCGTCTTCGCCGGCGGCGGCCTCGGCGTCGGCTACGCCGTCCTCGGCCTCGACTACGCCCTCGCCGCCGGCGGCTACCTCGTCCTCAACGTCGCCTACTCGCTCTTCCTGAAGCGCGTCGTCTACCTCGACGTCCTCTCGATCGCGGGCGGCTTCCTCCTCCGCGTCGTCGCCGGCGGCGCCGCCGTCCACGTCGAGGTCTCGCCGTTCCTCTTCGTCTGCACGGGCCTGCTCGCCACCTACCTCGGCTTCGGCAAGCGCGCCCACGAGCTCGCCGCCGCCGGCGACCGCGCCCACGCCCAGCGCGCGGTCCTGCGCGCCTACCACCCCGGCCTGCTGCGCGTCGCGCTGTGGGCGACGGCGCTCCTCACCCTCGGCGCCTACGTCCTCTACACGCTGGCCCCCCACACGCGCGCCTTCTTCGGCACCGACCGCATGGTGCTGACGACGCCCTTCGCCGCCTTCGGCCTCGCCCGCTTCGGCCAGCTCGTCACGCGCGCCGACCAGCACGACTCCCCGACGGACCTCATGCTCCGCGACTGGCCCTTCGTCGCCAACGTGGTCGCCTGGGGAGCCGTGATCCTCACCCTGATCTATTTGCGCTAGACGCTAAAACGTCTGGCCGTTCTCGGCCATCCAGGCGAGGCTGCGCCGCATCCCCTCGCGCAGCGCCACCGCCGGCTTGTACCCCAGCTCGCGCTCGGCCTTGGCGACGGTGCAGGCGATGGTCTTGTTCATCTCCGACAGGACGTGGATCTTCTGGTGGTAGAGGCCCATCCCCTGCAGCGTCTTGTCGACGAGCCACGCCACCGAGCTCGCGAACCCCGGCAGCTTCATCCGCTTGCCGGCGACGGCGACGCCGAAGTCGCTCTTCATGACCTCTTCGATGGTCTCGATGATCTGGTTCATCGAGTAGGGCTCGCGATCGGCGATCCAGTAGGTCTGCCCCTTCGCCGCCGCGACCTGATCGCACAGGAGCAGCCCCTGGCAGATGTTGTCGATGTAGGCCATCGACCGGCGATTGTTGCCGCCACCGACGAGCGGCACCTTCCCGGTGCGGATCATCGTGAAGAACAGCCCCTGCCGCGCCGGCTGGTTGGGGCCGTAGAACCAGGGCGGCCGGATGATCACCGTCTCGAGCTCGCCCGACTGCCCCGCCTCGTTGACGAGGTCCTCGGCGATCTTCTTGCTGCGCCCGTAGTGCATGTACGGGTTGTAGGGCGACGACTCGTCGAAGACGTGGTCCGGCGACGGATTGCAGCCGATCGGCGAGTTCGACGAGACGTGGATGAAGCGGCGCACGCCGGCGGCGCGCGCGGCCGCCAGCATGTTGCGCGTCCCCTCGACGTTGACGCGGTAGAGCTCCTTCACGCCCTTCGACGGGTGGATGACGCCCGCCGAGTGGAACACCGTCGCGCCCTTGGCGCCGTCGAAGAGCGCCGCCAGCGACTCGGCCTGCGAGACGTCGCCGGTCGCCGTCTCGACGCGCGGCCCCGACGGCAGCGCCTTCGTGTCGGCGCTCGGCAGAACCAGGCAGCGCACGCGGCGCTGAGGATCGTGGGCGACGTGCGGCGACTCGGGCAGACCGTCGACGAGGACCTGGACGAGGCGCGTCCCCAACCAGCCGGGCGCGCCCGTGACGAGGGCGAGGCTCACTGAGCGTTCTCCAAGAAGTGAAGCGCGTTGCGACGCGCGAAGGCCATCACGCTGCCCTGGGGGTTCACGCCCGGCGAGTCGGGCAGCGTCGACGCGTCGTTGAGGTAGAGGTTGGCGAAGCCGTTCACCTTGCCGAACGAGTCGGTGGCGCAGCGATCGCGGCGCTCGCCCATCGGCGCGCTCGAGAAGGCGTGCACCGTCGTCAAGCTGAGGGTGCTGCCGCTCAGGCGATCGTCGAGCCAGCGCGCGGCGTCGACGTCGGTGCGGATGGGCGGCAGGCCGTGCACCGCCGGATAGACCTCCTCGGCGCCGGCGGCGAGCAGCAGCATCGCCAGGCGCGCCAGGCCGCGGCTCAGGTTCCAGACGTCCTCGTCGCTCAGGCGATAGCGGATCACCGTCCCCTCGTCGAGGATCGACGACCGCACGCTGCCGACGCCGTTGCCGCGCACCGCCACGTAGTAGCTGGCCATGCGGCGCGCGTCGGCCATGTGCGGGCTCACCTGGGCGGTGTTCTCGCTGAGGAGCATCGCCAGGTGGCCGAAGGTGAAGAAGCCGCCGCCGAGCGACAGCTCGGGCGCGAACTGCTTGACCTGAATCAGCGGCAGCGACGAGACGTGCGCGTCGACCTCGCGCGGGAAGCGCGCCGCCACCTTCAGCATCGGGTGGATGCGCAGCGACTCGCCGATGTAGCGACGGACGCCGCTGCGCCGCAGCAGCGCCGGCGTCTCCGTCGGGCCGGCGCAGACGAAGACGTGATCGGCGTCGATGCGCACCAGCTCGACGGTGTCGTCGTCGTGGCGGCGCTCGGCGAGGACGCCGGTGACGCGCCCCCCGCGCCGCAGCAGCACCTTCACGCGCGTGTTGGTGAGCAGGGGCGCCCCCGCCTCCTCGGCGCGCGGCAGGAGCGAGCGGCTCATCCCCGGCTTCGCCCCCGTCGGGCAGCCGTGCGCGCAGAGGTTGGAGCTCCGACAATTGCGCGCCGCGCGCGGGACCTCCTGCGCGGCCCAGCCCATCGCCTCGGCGCCCTTCAGCATGAGCGCCGAGCTCTCCGGCAGCGGCCCGCTCGAGCGCGAGACGCCGACCTCGCCCTCCGCCCACTGGAAGTGCGGCGCCATCTCCTCGACGCTGGCGGCCTGCAGATCGTACTGCGTGCGCCAGCGGAGCAGCGTCTCGGGCGGCGTGCGGTGCCAGAAGCCGCTGTTGATCTCCGTCGAGCCGCCGACGGCGCACCCCTCGACGTAGCCGATCGGCACCTTGCCGAGGATCGGCGTCATCCCGCGGCGGCGATAGAGCCGCTGCATCGCCGCCGTCGAGCTCTGTCCGTAGTCCTCGACGGGCCAGCGGCGCCCCTCCTCGACGACGAGGACGTCGCGCCCGCGCCGCGCCAGCTCGAGCGCGGTGGTCGCGCCGCCGGCGCCGCTGCCGATTACGAGGACTTCGACGCGCGCGTTGGCCATCGCACCAGCTCCGCCGTCCCCTCCGCGCGCGGCGCCTGCCCGACCAGCGCCGCCGTCACGACGGGATCGTCGTAGAAGGCGAGCAGCGCGGTCGAGCGCACGACGCGGAAGAGCTTTCTTGTCAATCCGATACGCCCGTAGGCCCACGCCTCGAAGATGCGGCGGCGCGACGCCGGCGCGAGCTTGCAGAAGCCGCGCAGGTGGGTCGCGCCGACGATGGTCCGGAAGCCGGTGACCCCGACGGTGAAGAGCACGCCGATCGACTCGGGCAGGGCGTCGATCTGGCCGCACACGAAGGTCGCCACGCGCGTGAGCACCGCCGCGCGCGCCGCCTCGTCGAGCGGGACGGAGTCGAACGGGCAGGCCGCCTCGACGATGGCGGTCATCAGCTTCGAGGGCGGGCGCTCGACGGGCGGCGCCGGCCGCACGCGCGACACGCTGTGCAGCGGGTGGGCGTCGGTCTCCTCGGGCTTGAGCTTCTCGGCGCGCCGCGCGATCGAGAGCAGCGTCCCCATCTCGACGCCGTAGCGGGCGAGCGCGCCGATCCCCCACAGCGTGACCGGCAGATAGAAGGCCGCGTGCACCAGCACCGCGTAGCTGAAGGCGGTGTCGTTGGGGACGCCGGCCGCGGCGATCGCCGACATGCAGAAGTAGTGGAACGGCCCGATGAAGCCGGGGCTCGACGGGACGAGGATGCCGAGGTTGGTGATGGTCATCGCCGCCAGCGCCCACGCCGGCTTGAGCGGCAGCCCGAACGCCGGCAGCACCGCGAGGAACATCCCCGCCTCGCAGCACCAGACCACGAGGCTGAGCGCGAACACCGACAGCCCCTGGCGCGGGCGCCGCAAGAAGGCGATGGCGTTCGACGCCGCGAGGACCAGGCGCAGCACCGCGTGGTGCAGCTTCGGCCCCATCCAGGTCGTCCCCGACGTGAGCCGCCAGACGAGGTGCGGCGCGATCGCCGCCGCGATGATCGCCAGGAAGGCGCCCGAGAAGATCCAGGTCGCGGCGACGACGGAGGTGTGCAGCCAGCCGGTGACCGGCAGGACGCGCGAGGTGAGCGCGAACAGCGCGAGGATGGCCAGCCCGTCGAGGATGCGCTCGAGGAGCGTCGTCGTGAGCGACTGCGCGAACGGCAGGCCGGTGCGCTCCGAGAGGATCGCCGAGCGCGCCAGCTCGCCCATGCGCGCGGGCAGGATGTTGTTGACCGCGTACCCGACGACGACGATGTTGGCCGCGGTCACCGGCTGCAGCTCGGCCTGCCCGCGCAGGATGAGCCGCAGGCGCACGCCGCGCACGAGGTGCCCGACGACGTAGCTCCCGACGGCGAGCGGCACCCACGGCCAGAGCCGCGCCGCGCCGAGCGCCGCCCAGACGCCGCTCCAGTCGAGCCACCGCGCCGCGAGCACGACGAAGCCGGCGGAGACCAGCACGCCGACGACGATGGCGACGGGGCTGCCGAGCTTTGATTTCTGGCCGGACATCTTCGTTTTGCTTCGGTTCGCCGCTCGAAGGGCTCGGACGATATATCAGACTCGGGCGTGCCGTGGGGTGATCGGCCCGAGCGCCAGGCTGACCAGCTTGAGGATGCCCTGGTCGACGGCGGCCCGGTGCGGCGAGGTCGCCTTGCGCTGCAGGACCTCCTCGCGGTTGCGCAGGTACCAGTCGTACGAGTCGCAGAACATCTCGACGTTGCCGAAGCGCGAGCTCCAGCCGAGCACCGACTTCGCGCGGCTCACGTCGAAGTACATCGCGCGGCCGTACATGAGCGCGTGATAGGCGCCGAGCGGCGACCAGCCGATGCGGCTGGTGAGCGTCATCCCAGCGACGGCGGGCGCGGCCGGGATCGAGACCACGCGGCTGCCGGTGCCGGCGTGGGCGATGAGCCCCTCCAGCGTCGCGCGCATGGTGTCGAAGCGCTCGGCGCCGATGTTGAACGCGTTGGCCCCCGGCGTCTCGGCGGCGCGGATGCAGGCGTCGGCGAGATCGTCGGCGTGGATGAACTGATAGAGGTTGTCGCCGCGGCCGAGCACCGGGACGTTGCGCCCGTTGCGGATCCACTCGAAGAGGATCTGCATGATGCCGAGGCGCCCGTGGCCCATGATGGTGCGCGGGCGGATGATGCTGATGTCGAGGCCGCGGGCGACGTAGCGCGCGCAGATCTCCTCGGCGGCGAGCTTGGCGGCGCCGTACTCTTCGCCGGGGCGGCGCGGCGAGTCCTCCGTCACCGGGTTGCGCTCGGGCGCGCCGTAGACCGCGCTCGACGAGAGGTGCACGACCTTCCGCACCCCGGCGGCCTGCGCGGCGGCGAGCAGCGTCTCGGTGCCGTCGCGGTTGACGGTCCAGAAGAGCTCTTTGTCCTTGGCGAGCGGCACCTGCGCGACGCTGTGGTGGATGACGGCCACGCCGCGGCAGGCGCGCTCGACGGCGGCGCGGTCGCGGATGTCACCCTGAATGAATTCGACGTCCTTGGGACGGTCGGCGTTTTCGTTGAGGTCAAAGTTTCGGACCGACAGACCGCGGCGACGGAGCTGCTCGACGAGCAGGCTGCCGAAATATCCCGAGCCGCCGGTGACCAGATGGATTCCTTCGAGCGTGCGCACGGTTGACTCCTAACACGGGCTGGGCATGATGCCGCCGTGAATCGACGTCTCGTGGTCCTCGCGGCGGTGCTGGCGCCGATCGCCCTGCACGTCGGCACGTCGACGGCGCGGCTGCTCGTGCGGGACCTCGAGGTCGCCGTCGACGTCACCGCCAAGGGCGGCGGCGCGGTCGGATACGTCTATCACGGCAATGGCACCGCAATCCGATTCGAGCCGAACGGCGATCGCCTCGAAGGGGTCATTCCGCCCTCCCCCGAGCGCCCCGCCGAATCGCGGCTCTCGTACCGCTTCGACGCCCAGTCGCGCCACCTGAGCGACGTGCTCCTCGACGGGGCGCCGCTCGATCCGGCGCGCGTCATCTCGCTGCCCGATCGGCTGCCGCCGAAGACGCTGTTCGAGCTCGTCATCGTCAAGCTCCCGCGCTGGGGCGCGATGCGGCTGGTGGCGATGGCCGGCCTCTCGCTGACGCTGTGGGCGGGGCTGCTCATGCTGCTCGCGCCCGTCGTTGATCGCCGCCGCGCCGCAGGCCTCGGCGGCGCGCTGAGCCTCTTCACCTACAGCCGCGCGTGGCGCACGCACGTCGGCCCGCGCGACGTCGTCGCCGTCCTCGCCGTCGCGGCGGCGACGCTCTTCTTCCTCGTCGGCTGCGACGCCGAATCGATTTATCACGTCTTCCGCGCGGCCAATTCGGGCGTCGATATCTATCAATTCCAGGTCAATGCCAAGGCGCAGTCCGGGCTGGTCTACCCGACGTTCCCGTACAACCCGCTGCTCCTCGAGCTCTGGACCTTCTTCGATCGCCTCTGGGGGCCGCTGTTCGGGCGCGCGCCGGCGATTGGCGGGCAAATCTATCTCCAGCTCTATCTGTGCAAGCTGGTCAATGCGGGCCTGCTGGTCCTCACGGTGCTGTCGCTGATCTCGTTCGCCGACGAGGAGGGGCTGCTGCGCGGCAAGGCGCGCCTGCCCTTTTATCTCGCGGTCCTGAATCCGACGCTGTTCTACGTCGCGGTGCTGTTCGTGCAATACGACACGGCGCCGCTCTACTTCGTGACGCTCGGCGTGCTGCTCTCGCACCGCTTCGAGCGCCACGGCCTCCTCGGGCCGCTCTTCATCGCCGTCGGCTGCTCGATGAAGGCGCAGAACGTCCTGCTCTTCCCGACGGCGATGACGGTGTTCCTCTACAACGCCGCCTTCGCCAGGGCGTCGCTCCGCACGCGCCTGCGCACCGTCGCGGCGGGGCTGTTCCTCGTCGGGATGGTGCTCGGCCTCTTCGAGGCGCTGCACCTCCGGACCGGGACGCCGCTCCAGCTGCTGGTCTCGAACTTCGCCCAGGTGCAGCGCGTGTGGTGGAACGTCTTCGCCTACACCCCGGTGACGTACGTCTACCTGACGATCGCGGCGGTGCTGCTGCTCCTCCTCTTCTACCTGTTCTCGCTGCGCGTCGGGATCGCCAGCGCGAAGATGATCGCCGGGTCGCTCTTCGCCTGCGGCGCCATCGTCGCCGTCTACAACGCGACCCACCTCCACACGCCGAGCACCCTCCTCCAGACGGGCGCGGCGCTCACCCTGCTGCTCCTCGTCGAGGGCGATCCGCTGCGGCGTGTGCTGCTCTCGGGGGCCACGGTGCTGATCGTGCTCATCTGGGGCGTCACCGACGCGGGGGACTTCGGGCGTCTCCTGCCGGGCCACGCGCCCGGCTTCTTCACCGTGCTAGACAAAAAAATCCCCTACGAGAAGTGGGTGCGGTTCGTGTCGATCTTCCACACCGTCAACTTCGCGGCGCTCGTCGCCTACGCGGTGCTCTTCTGGCGTCGCGCGCGGGGCCTGCTCGGCGACGGCGACGGTGAGACGTGCTGAAGGCGATCCTCGAGACGGCGCGCCCGCGGCAGTGGGTGAAGAACCTCTTCGTCGCCGCGCCGCTCATCTTCGCCAAGCGGCTCGCCGACGTCGATCTCCTCGCGCGCGCCGGCCTCGCCGCGGCCGTCTTCTGCGCCCTCTCGACGGCGGTCTACTTCTGGAACGACCTCGTCGATCTCGAGAAGGATCGCGTCCACCCGATCAAGTCGCGCCGCCCGATCGCCGCCGGCCGCCTCTCGCCGAACGGCGCGCGCCTCTGGTCACTGGTCTTCGCCGGCGGCGGCCTCGGCGTCGGCTACGTCGTCCTCGGCCTCGACTACGCCCTCGCCGCCGGCGGCTACCTCGTCCTCAACGTCGCCTACTCGCTCTTCCTGAAGCGCGTCGTCTACCTCGACGTGCTCTCGATCGCCGGCGGCTTCCTCCTCCGCGTCGTCGCCGGCGGCGCCGCCGTCCACGTCGAGGTCTCGCCCTTCCTCTTCGTCTGCACGGGCCTCCTCGCCACCACCCTCGGCTTCGGCAAGCGCGCCCACGAGCTCGCCGCCGCCGGCGACCGCGCCCACGCCCAGCGCGCGGTCCTCCGCGCCTACCACCCCGGCCTCCTCCGCGTCGCGCTGTGGGCGACGGCGCTCCTCACCCTCGGCGCCTACGCCCTCTACACGCTCTCCCCGCACACGCGCGCCTTCTTCGGCACCGACCGCATGGTGCTGACGACGCCGCTCGCCGCGCTCGCGCTCCTCCGCTTCGGCCAGCTCGTCACGCGCGCCGACCAGCACGACTCCCCGACGGACCTCATGCTCCGCGACTGGCCCTTCCTCGTCACGGGCTTCGCCTGGGGCGGCGTCATCCTTTTCCTGATCTACCTGCGATAGCGCTGACGTGAGACGATGGTGAACCATGCCCACGATTCGCTTGCTCGCGCTGTTGGTGGTTGCCACGACGGGGTGTGACGCGGGTGAACACAGCGACGATCTCGGCGTGGACCTCGGGACCGCGAACGACTTCGCCGTGAACGACGACCTCGCCGCTGGCCCCGATCAGAGCGCCCCCGCAGATCTCGGCCCCGACCTGGCGCTCCCGCCGTGCGGACCGACGCCGGACGGCGGCGTGTGGAGTGAGCTGCGCTGCACCGGGCTCTACTCCGATTGGCCCAGCCGCACCATCGCTCCCTCGGTCCGCGAGTTCGCCCCCAGCTATCGCTTGTGGAGTGACGGCGCGCAGAAGCGCCGCTGGATCTCGCTGCCGCCTGGCTCCAGCATCGACGTCACCGACATGAACGCGTGGGTGTTCCCCGTCGGCACCAAGCTCTGGAAGGAGTTTCAGGTCGACGTCGGCGGAGTCCAGAAGCGGGTGGAGACGCGCCTGCTCTGGAAGAGCGCTCCGAACACCTGGACCATGACCACCTACGCCTGGACGAGCGACGAAACCGCGGCCTACGAGCTCCCCGGAGGACAGGCCAGCGTGCCCGGCACGAACGGCTACGAGATCCCGGCCGCCAACAGCGGTGGCTGCACCGTGTGCCACAACGGTCGCCCCGATCGCGTCCTCGGCTTCGAGGCAGTCTCGCTCGCCGAAGCCACGCCGCTCGGGTGGAACGACCTCAAGAGCGCAGGGTTGCTGACCTCGTCGAACAGCAACCACACCCTCGCAGCCTCGTCGCTGCTGGTCCCGGGGAACGCCACCGAGAAGCCCGCGCTCGGCTACCTTCACGCCAACTGCGGCACCGCCTGCCACCACCCGGGCGGACCCGGGCCCTTCTCGATGCGCATCGACTTCAGCGGCACGAGCACGCCCGCCGACGTCCAGAGCACCGCGACGTTCGCGGCCATCAACGCCACCTCGAGCTTCACGCCGAGCGGTGGCACCGGCCACTACTACCGCATCCGTCCCACCGACCCGTCGCGCAGCACCATCTCGTTCCGGATGAACGTGCGCGGCGGGTATCCGCAGATGCCGCCCGTCGACACCCACGTGATCGACAGCGCCGGGCTGGGCGCGATCAACGCGTGGATCACGAGCATGGTGGCGGCGCCCTATCCAGCGCCGTCGCCGCCGTGAGTCGCGCGGCAATCGCGCGGGTCGCTGCGGATCAGTTGCGGCGGTCGAGGGTGTAGAGGCCGAGCGCGCGCAGCGCGGCGGCGCGGTCGCCGAAGGGCGCCAGCGCCGCGAGCCCCTCGTCCATGACGGCCTTCGCGCGGGCGCGCGCCCCGTCGACGCCGAGGAGATCGACGAAGGTCGTCTTGCCCGCCTCGCGATCCGAGCCCGGGTCCTTGCCGAGCGTCGCCAGATCGGCCGTCACGTCGAGGACGTCGTCGACGATCTGGAAGGCCAGCCCGAGCGCGCGCCCGTAGACCGTCAGCCGCTCGAGGTCGCCGTCGTTGGCCTGCCCGAGCCGCGCGCCCGCGCGCACCGACACGAGCAAGAGCTCGCCGGTCTTCGCCGCGTGCAGCCGCTCCAGCTCCTCGACGGTGATCTTCTTGCCGGTGGCCTCGATGTCGATGACCTGCCCGCCGACCATGCCCACCGCGCCGGCGGCGCGCGCCAGCTCGAACACCACGTCGGCGACGGCGGCCTCGCGCCCGCGCCGGTTCGCGGCGGCCACGCGGAAGGCCTCGGCGGCCAGCGCGTCGCCGGCGAGGATGGCGATCGCCTCGCCGAACTTCTTGTGGCTGGTCGGCCGCCCGCGACGGAAGTCGTCGTCGTCCATCGCCGGCAGATCGTCGTGGATCAGCGAGTAGGTGTGGATCATCTCGACGGCACACGCCGCGTCGATGGCCTCCTCGGGCTTGCCGCCGACCGCCTCGCAGGCGGCCAGCGCCAGGATCGGCCGCAGCCGCTTGCCGCCGGCGAGGAGGCTGTAGGCCATCGCCTCGCGCAGCGTCGCGGGCGCCGCGGTGCAGGCGTCGAGGTGGCGGGCGAGCGCAGCCTCTACGAGGGCGCGCCGATCATCGAGATACTTGTCTAGCACGAATGTCATCGAACGACCTTGCCTCTCACAGTCCGAATTTCTCGACGCGGCGGAGCAGCGCGAAGCGCGAGATGCCGAGGATCTCGGCCGCCTTCGACTTCTTGCCGTTCGCCATGCGCAGCGCCTCGACCAGCAGCCGCCGCTCGAACCCGTCGAGCGTGTCGGTCCCCGGGCGGAACTCCATCACCAGCCCCGTCGACGACGCGCCCGCGATGCCCAACTTCACCGGCCGGTTGCGCGGCGCCTCGCGCATGCGGTCGGGCAGGAGCTCCGGCGTCAGCGACGAGCCCTGCGCCAGGATCACCGCGCGCTCGATCACGTTCTTCAGCTCGCGCACGTTCCCCGGCCAGTCGTACCCGGCGAGGATGTCCACCAGCTCGCCCTTCGTCTCCGACGGGCGCTGGAGCTGCTTGCCGAGGCGCCCCGCGTACTCGACCGCGAAGTGATCGCACAGCAAGATCACGTCGTCGCCGCGCGCCCGCAGCGGCGCGATGGTGATCGGAAAGACCGACAGCCGGTGATAGAGGTCGAGGCGGAACTTCCCCTCCTCGACGAGCGCGCCGAGATCGCGGTGCGACGCCGAGATCACCCGCGCCCCCATCTCGATCGGGCGCACGCCGCCCACGCGCTCGAACGTGCGCTCCTCGAGGACGCGCAGGAGCTTGCCCTGCAGCAGCGGCTCCATGTCCCCGACCTCGTCGAGGAGCACGGTCCCGCGCCCGGCGACCTCGAGCCGCCCCGGCTTGCGCTCGCCCGCGCCGGTGAAGGCGCCCTTCTCGTGCCCGAAGAGCTCGCTCTCGGCGAGCGTCGCCGGCAGCGCCACGCAGTCGATGGCGACGAACGGCTCCTTCGCGCGCGGAGACAGCGTATGAATCGCGCGCGCCGCGACGCCCTTGCCGGTCCCGCTCTCGCCGGTGAGCAGCACCGTCGTGTCGGGCGCGCGCGCCACCTCGGCGATGCGCTGCCGCGCCTCTTTGATCGCCTCGCTCTCGCCGAGGAGGCCGGGGAAGCGCGCCGCGTCCACCTCCGAGCCGCGCGGCGACTCGACGGCGACGGGCGGCGGCGCCGCGGCGGTCGACGACTGCGGCGCGCCACCCTCGAGCTCGGCGCGCAGCCGCGCCACCTTCGCCACGTCGAGCACGCGCTCGACGATCGCCGGCAGCTCGGTCGACTTGGTGATGTAGTCGGTGGCCCCGCGCCGCATCGCCTCGACGGCGTTCTCGATGGTGCCGAACGCCGTCATCATGAGCACCGTCGGCGGCGGCTTGAGCGCGCGGATGGGCGGGATCAGATCGAGCCCATTGCCGTCGGGCAGCATGTAGTCCAGCACGACGAGGTCATAGCGACGCTTGCGCGCCGCTTCGAGCCCCTCACGGAAGGTGCCCGCCACCTCGGCGGTCACGCCGCGACGGGCGAGGAGGCGGCGCAGAGACTGTGCGTACGTCTCTTCGTCGTCGACAATCAGCGTGCGGAACTCCACGACGGCCCCCTCATAGCACTAATGCGAGTCCACCGGGAGGTGAATCACGACGCGCGTCCCGCCGCCGCGTCGCGGCAGGAGGCGCACACGCCCACGGTGCTCGTCGACGATCTGCTTGGAGATCGCGAGGCCCAGCCCGGTGCCGCGCGTCTTCGTCGAGAAGAAGGGATCGAACACGCGCGAGCGCAGCTCCGCCGGGATGCCGGGGCCGCGATCGGCGACGGTCAGCTCGACGTGATCGCCGAGCACGCGCGCCTCGCACTCGACGGCGCCGTCGTGCGGGCTGGCCTCGACGGCGTTCCACAAGACGTTGAGCAGCACCTGCTTGATGCCGTCGGGATCGCAGCTCACGAGGAGCGACGGCGAGCCGAGCGTCAGCCGCACCTCGACGGGCGACGCCCCCGTGCCACCCGGCTTCTTGCGCGCCAGCTCAACCGCCTCGCGTACCACCGGCACCAGATCGAGCGGCCGCTTGTCCTTCGTGACCGGCCGCGCGAAGCGCAAGAAGTCGGAGACGATCCCGTCGAGCCGCCGCACCTCGCGCACGATCGCGCGCGCCTCGCCGACGACCGCGCTCCCGTCGCCCAGCTCCTCGGCGACGACCTGCGCCGCGGCGCCGATCGACACCAGCGGGTTCCGCACCTCGTGCGCGATGCGCGCCGCCATCTCGCCGAGCGCCGACAGCCGCTCCGTCTGCAAGAGGCGCTCGCGCAGCCGCTTGCGCTCCGCCTCGCCGCGCCGCCGCTCGGTCGCGTCGTGGATGCGCCACAGCACGCCCGCCGGCCGCTCTTCGTCGTCGGCCAGCAGCAGCGCCGACACCTCCGCCACGATCGCGCGCCCGTCGCGGCGCCTGAGGCGCAGCTCCCCCTCGGCAAATCCGCTAGACCGTAAATGCAGCCGCATCTCGTCGACGCGCTTGCGGCTGCGCTCGTCGGCGCAGAGGTCGACGGCGCTCTTGCCGGTCAGCTCCTCGGTGGCGTAGCCGAGCGCGCGCCGCACCGCCGCGTTCCCCTCCACCACCCGCCCCTCGGCGTCGAGGGTGAGGATGACGTCGTCGACCGAGTGCAGCACCTTCGCCAGGTGATCGCGCACGCGCTCCGACTCGCGGCGGATGCGCTCCGACTCCGCGACGTCCTCGCAGGCCGCGACCACGAGATCTCCCGTGCGCAACAGCGTCAGCCGGAGGTGCGTTCCCGCACTTCCCCGCAGCGTCACCGTCGCGACGCCGTTCGTCTGCGCCCCCTCGCCCCCGGTCATCTGGAGCGCGTCCGCCACCGGCCCCTCGGGCACCCCCAGCGCGTCCCACAGCGTCCGCCCGACGAGCGTCGTCGCCCCCGGGCTCGCCGTCACCGTCAGCCGCGCGTCGCACACGAAGAGCTCCGGCGGACGGCCCACCGCCTCCATCGCCTCGAGCTGCTCGACCTCGTGGCTGAGCGCCTGCGACTCGAGATCGGCGCCGACGCGATCGGCGTACGACACGAGGAGGTCGCGATCCTCGGGCGAGTAGCCGCTCTCGTCCTTCTTCTCGTAGACCAGGACGCCGATGGTCCCGGCGCGCCCGATGATCGGGGCGACGCCGAACGAGCGCGGCCCGATGGCCTTGATGACGTTCTCGACGACGTCGGGGGGGATGAGGTCGCCGGCGAGCTCGGCCACCGACGTCGTCACGAAGAGGCGCTCCTCGCGGAAGGAGCGCACCAGCGTCGAGCTCGACACCGCGAGCGGCATCTCGGCGCCGTCGAGCTGGAAGCCGAGCTCGCGCTCCGCCGCGTGCAGGCTCGGGAGCTCGCGGTTGGTGACGCTGGCGGTGAAGCGCAGCGTCTTCCGCTGCTCGTCGACCATGAGGAGCTGGACGGAGTCGCAGCCGAGGACGCGCGACGCGGCGTGCAGGATCATGCGCGTCGTCTCGAGGCGACGATCGAGCGTGGCGGGCATCGGTGCGGCGAGCCTTCTTCGTCGCGCGCCGGCTGTCAACGCAGTTGCGAGACCGCAAGTCTGCCCACGCTGACACGTGCGGCTTCGCACGCGTGTGTCGACTCGCGCGGCGCAGGGTTTTCGGTCAAACTATCCACAAGCTAGAAACCACAACGAAATCGGTTCTCTGACAGCCTGTTGGTCACCCGGTCGCCGGGCGGTCGCCCTGTCCTCGGGCGGCATGGTCCGTGCACCCACACGTCGCGCTCAGGAGACGAGATGGCTGCGGACGGAAAGACGGACGTCGAGAACGCCCCACCGGCGATCAAGAAGCGAAAGGCCGACCACATCGCCCTGTGTGCCTCGGGCGAGGTCGAGTTCCGCGACAAGGGCACCCTCCTCGACGAAGTCCAGCTCGTCCACGACGCGCTCCCCGACCGCCACTACGACGAGGTCGATCTCAGCACGCCGCTCCTCGGCAAGGTGCTGAAGGCGCCGGTGGTCATCAGCGCGATGACCGGCGGGACCGACCAGGCGAAGGAGATCAACCGCGACCTCGCCCGCGCCGCCGAGAAGCTCGGCCTCGGGTTCGGCCTCGGCTCGCAGCGCGCGATGGTCATCGCGCCCGAGGTGACCTCGACCTTCCAGGTGCGCGACGTCGCGCCGACGGCGTTGGTGATGGGCAACCTCGGCCTGGTGCAGGCGCGCCAGATGTCGACGGGCGCCATCCGCGAGCTGTGCGCCGTCGCCGGGGTGGACGCGCTGTGCGTGCACCTCAACCCGTCGATGGAGCTCATCCAGCCGGGCGGCGACCGCGACTTTACTGCTGGACGAGAAGTCCTGAAGCGCCTCCACGGCGAGCTGGGGATCCCGATCGTCGTCAAGGAGACCGGCGCGGGGCTGTCGCGTCGGGTGGGGCTGGCGGTCAAGCAGATCGGCATCACCACCGTCGACACCTCGGGCGCGGGCGGCACCTCGTGGGTCGGCGTCGAGACGCGCCGGGCCGAGGGGCAGGCGCGCAAGATGGGCGAGGAGCTGTGGGACTGGGGCATCCCGACGGGGGCGTCGGTGGGCCTGCTCGCGGACCTCGGGCTGCACATCATCGCGACCGGCGGCCTGCGCACCGGCACCGACGTGGCGCACGCGCTCGCGCTCGGCGCGACGGCGGGCGGGCTGGCGGCCCCGGTGCTGCGCGCCTGGCGCGACGGCGGCTACGACGGCGCGGTCGCCTTCCTCGAGCAGGTCGTCGAGACGGTGCGCGCGATCGTCTTCCTCACCGGCTGCCGCACGCCGTCGGAGCTGCGCACCGCGCCGAAGGTGATCGGCTCGACGCTGCGCGCCTGGCTGGAGCAGGCCCGATGACCAGCCCCGCCTTCCACGCCTTCGGCAAGGTGATCCTCCTCGGGGAGCACGCCGTCGTGTACGGCTGCCCGGCGCTCGTCGCGGCGCTCTCCACCGGGGTCACCGTCGAGACGCCGCCCGGGATCGGCCGCCTGCGCGTGCCCGCCTGGGATCTCGACGTGCCGCCGTCGGTGTACGAGGGCGGTGAGGACTCGAGCGCGCCGACGGTGGCGAAGGCCTTCGCGGCGCTCGAGGCGCGGCTGGGCGTGCAGCCGGGGGCGCGCCGCCCGGTCGACTACGTCGTGCGCTTCGCGGTGCCGACGGGCGCGGGGCTCGGCTCGTCGGCGGCGATGGCGGTCGCGCTGGCCCGCGCCGTCGCTGCGTCGCACGGGATCGCCGCGTCGATGACGGACATCGAGGAGGCGGCGATGGCCTCCGAGACCGTCGTGCACGGGCGCCCGAGCGGGCTCGATCACACGGTGTCGGCGCGCGGCGGCTTCGGCGTCTTCGTGCGCGGCCAGGGGCTCTCGCCCGTCGTCGCGCACGACCCGATCCCGCTCGTCATCGGCCACACCGGGCGCGCCCGCGACACCAAGGGGCGCGTGGCGCGCGTGGCCGAGCTCGTCGCCGGGCCCGACGGCGCGGCGGTGCGCGCGCGCTTCGATCAGATCCGCGCGCTCGTCGAGCGCGGCCGCGCCGCCGTCGAGCTCGGCGGTCCGGCGGGGCTGACGGCGCTCGGCGAGGCGATGCGCGAGAACCAGCGCCACCTCGAGGCGCTGGAGGTCTCCTGCCCGGAGATCGAGACGATGTGCCGCATCGCCGACGAGGTCGGGGCGCTCGGCGCCAAGCTGACCGGCGGCGGCGGCGGCGGCTGCGTCATCGCGCTCGCGCCGGGCCGCGAGGAGATCGTCAAGAAGGTGTGGGAGCGGAAGGGCTTCGCCACCTTCATCACCGAGATTGGCGCTAGACAGAAAGTGAGCAGCACGTGAGCCGCGTCGTCGCCGAGGCGAACACCAACATCGCGTTGGTGAAGTACTGGGGCAAGCGCCCCGGGCCGTACAACCTGCCGGCCGTCGGCAGCCTGTCGCTCACGCTCGAGGGGCTGACCACGCGCACCGAGGTCCGCTTCGACGCGGCGCTGGCGACCGACGAGCTGGTCCTGAACGGGAAGCTCCAGGAGGGCGAGCCGGCCCGCCGCATCGCCGGCTTCCTCGAGCTCGTGCGCGAGCGCGCCGGGATCCGCGAGCGCGGGCGGGTCACCAGCGAGAACAACTTCCCGACGGCGGCCGGGCTGGCCTCGTCGGCGAGCGCCTTCGCGGCGCTGGCGCTGGCGGCGACGCGGGCGGCGGGCCTCGAGCTCCCCGCGCGCGAGCTGTCGATCCTCGCGCGCCGCGGCTCGGGCTCGGCGGCGCGCTCGATCTTCGGCGGCCTCGTGGAGATGCACAAAGGCGAGCGCGAGGACGGCGCCGACTCGTTCGCCGAGCCGGTCGACGGCGCCGAGGCGATGAGCCTCCGCCTCGTCGTCGGCGTCACGACCGAGGGCGCCAAGGAGACGCTCTCGACGGACGGCATGCGCCACACCGCCGAGACCTCGCCCTACTACGCCGACTGGGTGCGCACGCACCCGGCCGATCTGGTCGAGGCCAAGCGGGCGATCGCCGCGCGCGACCTCGAGGCGCTCGGCGTCGTCACCGAGCGCAGCGCGCTCACCATGCACGCCTCGGCGATGGCCGCGCGCCCGGCGGTCGTCTACTTCATCGGCGCGACCATCGACGGCTACCGCGGCGTGGTGGCGATGCGCAAGGCGGGCCTGCCGGCCTGGTTCACCTGCGACGCCGGCCCGCACGTGAAGGTCCTCACCGACGCGAAGCACGCCGACGAGGTCGCGGCGAAGCTGGCGGCGGTCCCCGGCGTCCGCTCGACGCGCGTCTGCGCGCCCGGCAAGCCGGCCCGTGTCGTCGAGGTGCAGGCGTGATCCTCGCGCGCGCCCCCGGGAAGGCGATCCTCGCCGGTGAGTACGCCGTGCTCCACGGCGCGCCGGCGATCGTGGTCGCCGTCGACCGCGCGGCGCGCGCCTGGCTCGCCGACGGGCGCGGCACCGCGCAGTCGCCCTTCACCGTCGCCGCGCTCGAGCGCGCAGCCGCCTGGCTGAGCGCGCGCGGCCTCTCCACCGATGGGCTCCTCCAGAGCGGCGCCCTCGGCGTCGACAGCTCCGCGCTCTACGTTCGCGCGGGAAGCGCGCGGTGGGGGGAGGCTCGTCCGGCTCTGCCGGACGAGGGGGTACCGGCCCCCCCTGAACGACGGGGATCTGAAGATCGGGCTCGGCTCGTCGGCGGCGGTCACCGTCGCGACCATCGGCGCGGCGCTGGCCTCGCGCGGCGTTCAGATCGTAGACAACAAATCGCAGGCGGACACCATCACGCGCGAGGAGCTCTTCGCCCTCGCCGACGAGGCGCACGCCGTCGCCCAGGGCACGCGCGGCTCGGGGATCGACATCGCCTGCGCCATCTGGGGCGGCGCCATCCGCTTCCGCCGCACGCCCGGCACGCCCGAGATTTCGTCTATCAACATTCCCGACGGGCTCCGCCTCACCTTCGTCTTCACCGGCCAGAGCGCGTCGACCGGCGAGCTCGTCGGCAAGGTGAACGCCCTCGCCCAGCGCGACCCGGTCCGCCACGGCGCCGCGGTCGAGCGCTTGACAGAAATTGCCGGCCGCTTCGGCGCCGCGCTCGCCGCCGCCGACGTCGGTGCGGCGATCAGCGCCGCCGACGCCTACGGCGAGGCGATGGCCGCCCTCGGCCGCGCCGCCGACGCCCCGATCGTCACGCCCGCGCTCGCCAAGCTGGCCGCCCTCGCGCGCCGCGCCGGCGGCGCCGCCAAGCCCTCGGGCGCTGGCGGCGGCGACCTCGGCGTCTGCTTCACCGCCGACGACGAGTCGACCGCGCGCCTGCGCACGATCGTCTCCGAGGCCGGCGACGGTCTCCAGCTCGTCTCGCTTCACGCCCCCGCAGTCGGTCTGTCCTTCGAGGAGTCCGCATCATGACCCGCACCTCCCGCATCCCCGGCTTCTACAAGCTCCCGCTCGAGGAGCGCCGCCGCGTCGTCAAGGAGACGCTCGGCCTCGACGAGGCCAGCGCCAAGGTCCTCGACGGCGTCCTCCTCGACGAGGAGACCGCCAACCACATGGTGGAGAACGTGGTCGGCGTCTACGGCCTGCCGCTCGGGATCGGCCTCAACTTCCAGGTGAACGGGAAGGACTACCTCGTCCCGATGTGCGTCGAGGAGCCGTCGGTCGTCGCCGCCGCGTCGAACGCCGCCAAGATGATCCGCGAGGGCGGCGGCTTCATCGCCGAGGCGGACGACCCGATCATGATCTCGCAGGTCCAGCTGACCGAGGTCGCCGACACCGTCCACGCCAAGCGCCGCATCGAGGCCCACGCCTCCGAGATCGTCGCCGAGGCCGACCGCGCCTACCCGTCGCTGGTCGCGCGCGGCGGCGGCACCCGCGGCATCGAGGTGCGCATCCTCGAGGCGGCCAAGCCCGGCCAGCCCGGCATGCTCGCCGTCCACCTCCACGTCGACGTCCGCGACGCGATGGGCGCCAACCTGGTCAACACCATCGCCGAGGCGGTGGCCCCGCACCTCGCCGAGCTGGCCCAGGCGAAGATCGGCCTGCGCATCCTCTCGAACCTCGCCGACCGTCGCTGCGTGCGCGTGAAGTGCCGCGTCCCGGCCGCCGCGCTGGCCACCGACGCGCACGACGGCGAGAGGGTCCGCGACGGCATCGTCTCGGCCTCGCGCTTCGCCGAGCTCGATCCCTACCGCGCGGCCACGCACAACAAGGGCATCATGAACGGCGTCGACGCCGTCGTGATCGCCACCGGCAACGACTGGCGCGGCGTCGAGGCCGGCGCCCACGCCTTCGCCGCCAACCGCGGCGAGCACGGCGGCTACGGCCCGCTCGCCACCTGGCGTGTCGGCGCCGACGGCGCGCTCGAGGGCTCGATCGAGCTCCCGATGGCCATCGGCACCGTCGGTGGCACGCTCCGCGTCCACCCCGGCGCGCGCCTCGCGCTGCGCATCCTCGGCACCGAGCGCGCGAGCGATCTCGGGATGGTGATGGCCGCCGTCGGCATGGCCTCGAACCTCGCGGCGCTGCGCGCGCTCGCCTCCGAGGGCATCCAGCGCGGCCACATGTCGCTGCACGCGCGCTCGGTCGCGCTCGGCGTCGGCGCCACCGGCGAGGAGGTCGACATCGTCGCCGCCGAGCTGGCGCGCACCGGCGACGTCCGCCCCGACCGCGCCCTCGAGATTTTGACCCAGCTGAAGACCGGCAAGACCCTCCCCCGCGTGCAGGCCTAAGGAGCGACCAGCGATGATCCGCCGCGTGATCGAGAGCGCCCCGCTTCCCCCCGCCGCCGTCGCTGCGCTGGCCGCGCCGCGCCCGGTGTCGCTCAAAGAGGCCTACGCCGTCTGCGAGCGCATCGCGCGCGCGCACACGGAGAACTTCCCCGTCGCCTCGCGCTTCCTGCCGGCGCACCTCCGGCCGCACGTGTGGGCGCTCTACGCCTTCGCCCGCTCGGCCGACGACTTCGCCGACGAGGCCGAGTTCGCCGGCCGCCGCGGCCAGGCGCTGGCGCGCTGGGAGGAGAACCTCGAGCGCGCCTTCCACGGCGAGGCCGAGCACCCGGTCTTCATCGCGCTCCGCCACACCGTCGAGAAGTTCGAGCTGCCGATCCAGCCCTTCCAGGAGCTGCTGACGGCGTTCACGATGGACCTTTCTGTCAATCGCTATCCCACCTGGTCGGCGCTCGACTCGTACATCCAGCACGCGGCGCACCCGATCGGGCGCACGCTGCTCTACATCTTCGGCTATCGCGATCCGCAGCTGCACCGGTGGTCCGACGACATCTGCTCGGCGCTGCTGGTGACGAACCTCCTCCAGGACGTGGCCATCGACCTCGAGAAGGATCGCGTCTACCTCCCCGAAGAGGACCTTCGTCACTTCGGCCTCTCGTCGGAGTCGCTCTACGCGCGCGCCGCCACGCCGGCCTTCCGCGACCTCATGCGCTTCGAGGTGGCCAAGGCCCGCGCGCTCTACGAGCGCGGCCGCCCGCTCCTCGACGCCGTCGGCAAGGATCTCGGCTTCGAGCTGGCGCTGATCTGGTGCGGCGGCGTCGGCATCCTCGACAAGATCGAGGCCGTCGGCTTCGACGTCTTCCGTCGCCGACCGACGATGCACGCCGCCGACAAGGCGATGGTGGTCGCGCGCGCCGCGACGATGCGCCGCCCCAGCTTCTCCCTCTCCCGCCCGGCGAACGGCTGAAAGCGACCGACGACATGTCCATGCTCGCCGACGCGGCGAAGTACTGCCGCAAGCTCACCTCGAAGTCGCAGTCGAACTTCTACTACGCGTTCCTCTTCCTGCCGCGCGAGAAGCGCGAGGCGCTCGAGGCGGTCTACGCCTACTGCCGGCTCGTCGACGACGTCGTCGACGAGGAGGCGCCCGTCGCCGACAAGCTCGCCGGTCTCGAGCGCTGGCGCCGCGAGCTCGACCTCGTCTACGGCGAGGCCACGCCGCCCGACGACACGCACCCCGTGACCCTCAAGCTGCGCGAGGCGGTCCGCCGCTTCCCCATTCGCCGCGAGGACATGGAGGCGGTGATCGACGGCTGCGCGATGGACGTCGAGCGCGACCGCTACGAGACCTGGGACGAGCTGCGGCTCTACTGCTACCGCGTCGCCTCGGCGGTCGGCCTCATGTGCATCGAGATCTTCGGCTACAGCTCGCCGCGCGCGCGCGACTACGCCGTCGATCTCGGGATCGCGCTGCAGTTGACAAATATTCTGCGCGACGTGCACGAGGACGCCGAGCGCGGCCGCATCTACCTGCCGCTCGAGGACCTGCGCGCCGCCGGCGTCAGCGAGGAGGACCTCGCCCGCGGGCGCACCTCGCCGGGCTTCCTCCGCCTCATGCGCACCAACGCCGCGCGCGCCCGCTCGCACTACCTGCGCGCCCGCGCCGCCATCGGCCCCGCCGAGCGCCGCCAGCTGGTCATCGCCGAGATCATGGGCGAGATCTACTTCGCGCTCCTGCAGCGCCTCGAGGCCGCGGACTTCGCCGTCTTCGACGGGAAGATCGCGCTCCGCCGTCGCGAGAAGATGGCCATCGCGCTCCGCAACTTCGCCTCGGCCCAGGTCGGCAACCTCCTGGCACATTGACCGCCTGAAAGCCTGATATCCTGAGGCCATGCGGTGGTCTTGGGGGGTCGCTGCGCTCTTCGCCGCGGCCTGCGCGTCTTCTGGAGGGAGCCCCAGCGGGAAACCCGATCTCTCGGCCGCGCCGACCGACGGCAGCGCCAGCGTCGACGACGGGGGCACCCGCACCGACCTGCGCCCGCGCGGCGATCTCGCGCGCGTCTACCAGGCGGCCACCATCCACGACATCGACACCGGCGTCGTCACCGACGGGACCGCCGTCGCGCTCACCCGGGTCGTGCTGAACACGCCGGTCGCCTCACGCCTCGGCGCGGGCGGCTGCACCTACCGCGCCTGGGTGCAGGATCCCGCCGGCGCCGCGCCCGCCGGCCTCGACGTCTACGTCTTCGTCGCCGGCGCCTCCAGCTGCTCGTCGACGCCGCCGGCGCCGCTCGCCGGCCGCGCGCAGGGCGACACCGTCGACGTGAAGGGCGTGGTCTCGGTCAACAGCTACCCCACCGACGGTGGCGGCATGCTGGTGCAGCACTCGGTGTACGCCGACGACATTGTTGTCAACTCGAATTCCTCCACCGTCACGGCGGTCGCCCTCGCCGACCCGACGCGCTTCACCGGCTACGCGAGCGGCTTCCAGCAGTACGAGGGCATGCTGATCGAGCTGACCTGCGGCAACGCCGTCGCGGCCTGCGTCACCGACGGCGGCAAGCTCAAGGTGAAGTACCAGGCCGCGCCCTACCTCTGGGGCGTCACCGGCTTCGCGCTCTTCGGCTCGGCCTTCGCGGCCGAGTGGCCCGGCAAGCCCGGCCCGAACGGCACCGCCTACACGAAGCTCGTCGGCGTCGCCAACACCTTCCTCACCGGCTCCCTCGAGCCGCGCGCCCCTGGCGACTTCGTCCCCTAGGGCGTATCTTTCGACTCATGGCTGCCTCGAAGAGCCACGCGCGACGCTCGGCACCGCGGATGAGCAAGCTCGGCCGCGAGGCCACGGCCCTGTTCGACGAGGCCGTCCAGAAGGAGCTCGCCCTCCTCGCGCGCAAGAAGATCCCGACGCTGGTCATCGTGAACGGCGAGCGGGTCACCGCCGTCCCGCGCAAGGTCGGCGGTCGCTTCGTCGTCCGTCCCCCCGACGAGGAGTAGTCGGTGGCCGCTCGCCCGGGGCTCGTGATCATCGCCGGCCCGAACGGTTGCGGAAAATCGACGCTCGCCACCCTCGCCACCGAGCGCGCGCTCCTCTTCGGCACGCGCCCGCTCAACCCCGACACCCTCACGAACGGCGTCCCCGACGGCATTCGCAGCGCCTCGCTCGAGGCGGCGAACCTCATCGGCGTCGAGCGCGCCGAGAAGGCGGTGTGGCGCAGCATCGCCGAGCACGTCAGCGTCAGCGTCGAGACCGTCCTCAGCTCGGACAAGTTCCTCTTCACCATCGCTGCGGCGAAGCATCGCAAGTTCCGCACGCGGCTCCTCTACATCGCGCTGCCGACGCCCGAGGACGCGATCGCGCGCATCGCGACGCGCGTGAAGAAGGGCGGCCACGACGTCCCCCCGACAAGGTCCGCGCGCGCTGGAAGAAGTCGCACAACAACCTGGTCGCCTTCGCCGACATCGTCGACGAGGTGCTGGTCTGGTCGAACGCCGACGCCGGCCCGGGCGCGGGCGCCGGCCCGCGGTTGGTCGCCGAGCGGCGCGGGCGCAGCGGCCGCTTCCGCTTCGACGGCGTCGAGTCGCTGCCCGACGTCGCCGCGCGCCTCCGCAGCTAGCTAGCTCTCGTCGCTGTCGTCGCCCGCGCGGGCGTGCCCCTGCGCGCGCCAGGCCGCGAGCCGCTCCTTCATCGCGCGCTCCTCGCCCGAGTCGCTCGGCTCGAAGAAGCGCCGCCCGCGCAGCGCCTCGGGCAGGTAATTCTCGACCACGTAGTGCCCCTCGAAGTCGTGCGGGTACTTGTACCCCTGGCCGTACCCCGACGCCTTCATGAGCGCCGTCGGCGCGTTGCGGAGGTGCATCGGCACCGGCAGCGCGCCCTCGTCCATCACCGCGCGCCGCGCCGCCGCGTAGGTGGCGATCGCGGTGTTCGCCTTCGGCGCGCAGGCGAGGTAGGTCACCGCCTGCGTGAGCGGCAGCGTCGCCTCGGGGAGCCCGACGAAGCGCGCCGCCTCGAACGCCGCGACGGCGACTTGCAGCGCGCGCGGGTCGGCGTTGCCGACGTCCTCGGAGGCGAAGATGACGATGCGGCGCGCGACGAACATGAGGTCCTCGCCCGCCTCGAGCATGCGCGTCATCCAGTAGACCGCCGCGTCGGGGTCGCTGCCGCGCATCGACTTGATGAACGCGGAGATGACGTTGTAGTGCTCCTCGCCCGCTTTGTCGTAAAGAAGCGTCTTCTTCTGCAGCGCCTCGCCGACGACCTCCTCGTCGACGAGCGGCGGGCCGTCGTCGCGCCTCCGCGCCAGGCCCGCGGCCACCTCCAGCGTGGTCAGCGCGCGGCGCGCGTCGCCCTGCGCCTCGGCGACGATGACGTCGCGCACGCGCTCGGGCACCTCGAGCGGCACCGCCCCGAGGCCGCGCTCGCGGTCGACGAGCGCGCGGTCGACGAGGGCGCGCAGCTCCGCCTCGGCGAGGCCCTCGAGCCGCAGCACCTTCACGCGCGACAGGAGCGCGGCGTTCACCTCGAACGACGGGTTCTCCGTCGTCGCCCCGACGAGCGACACCGTCCCTGCCTCGACGTGCGGCAGGAGCGCGTCCTGCTGCGCCTTGTTGAAGCGGTGGATCTCGTCGACGAACAGGATGGTCCGCCGGCTCTGCATCGCCAGCCGGTCCTCGGCGGCGGCGATCGCCTCGCGCAGCTCCTTGACCCCGCCCTGCACCGCCGACACCGCCACCATCGTCGCCCCGGCCCGCTCGGCGAGGAGCCGCGCCAGCGTCGTCTTCCCCGTCCCCGGCGGCCCCCACAGGAGGATCGACGGCAGCGGCCGCCCCGGCACCGCCAGCCGATCGAGGATGCGACCTGGCCCGACGAGGTGGGCCTGGCCCACTACCTCCTCGAGCGTGCGCGGCCGCATGCGCTCGGCGAGCGGCTGTTGGCCGAGGCGCCCCTTCCGGGACGCATGGTGAAAGAGGGTATCCGACATGACACGGCGGTCAGCCGCGACGAACGAAATGTCGCGGAATTTCGACGCGCGTTGCCTTCTTAACACTCGGGAGGACGTCGTGCGTATGAATGCACAGAGGCTGCCGACATCCTAACCCCTTGATTTGACGGAGGCGGCCCTGAGGACGGCGCCGGCAGGCCAGGCGGTACGCGGTTTGCTGACGAACGACACCGGGTGACGACGATGCAGATGCCCGATCGCTGGACGGAAATGAACTCGATGAAGTGGATTCGCCGCGTGGCCGAGCTGCGGACGCTGAGCGCCAAGCGCGACGTGCTCGGCTGCGACCTCGGCACCGAGGAGGCGCACCGGCTGGAGGAGCTCGAGACCTTCTTCGCCGAGTGCACCGACGGGGGCGGCGAGGCCGATCCCTTCGAGCGCCTCGGCTGGCGCGCCCCGGTGACCCTCCTCGTCAGCTACACCACCGACGAGGGCGCGGTGCAGACCGGGCTCCTCCGCGACGTCTCCGGCGACGGCGCCTTCCTCGAGACCGAGACGCCTCTCCCCGCCGGCCAGCCGACGATGGTGCGGGTGATCGACCGCCAGACCGGCGACGAGTTCCGCTTCACCGCCGGAGTCGTCCGCGCCCAGGAGGGCGGGATGGCGCTGCGCTTCACCGGCATCCCGCTCGCGCTCCGCCTCGGCCACCGCCCGCCGCAGAAGCGCGCCGCCTGAGCCAACAAAGTCCGCTAGACAGAAATCCCGTCATCGTCGTCGGGGGCTTCGCCCCCGAACCCCCGAGGCTCCGCGCAACCTCCGCCGCAGACGGCTCCGTATCCGCGCTTCGCCTCACTCCTTCCAGCTCGTCGCCACCGCCGCCAGCTGCGCCGTCGGCAGCACCACGAACCCCCGCACCTCTTTGCGCATCGCCGCCACGTTGTCCTCGTGCCACAGCGGCAGGACGGGCAGGTCGCGCGCCAGCACCCGCTGGAGCTGCGCGTAGATGCGCTTCCGCTCGGCGCGGTCGAGCGTGGCCCGCCCCTCGTCGAGCAGCCGATCGACCTCGTCGTTGCGATAGCGCATGCGGTTGCCGCCGGCGTCGAGGTTGTCGCGCCGCGGGATGCGCGAGCTGGCGAAGAAGTTGGTGTGGAGGTCGGGCTCGACGATCTCGGGGATCTGCATCGAGAACATCTGAAAGTTGCCCTTCTTCACGTCGGCGAAGAACGTCGCGAACTCGGTCACGCGGAGGTCGACGCCGATGCCCACCTCGCGCAGCATCTCGGCGATGACGCTGGCGACGGCGACGCGGAAGCGGTTGTTCGAGGTCTTGTAGACCAGCGTGAAGCGCACGCCGGGGCCGTCGCCGTCGGGGTCGGGGTGGCCCGCCTCGTCGAGGAGCGCGCGGGCGCGGGCCGGGTCGTAGTCGTAGCGATCGACGTCGGGCTCGTAGGCCCAGTGGAAGGTCGGCAGCATCGAGGTGGCGACGACGCCGCGCTCGTGGAGCTTGGTGCGGACGATGCGCGCGCGATCGATGGCGTGGGCGATGGCGCGGCGGACGCGCACGTCGGCGAGGAGCGGATCCTCGCAGTTGAAGCCGAGGTAGCTCCACACCGAGCTGCGGCCGGTCTCGACGCGCAGCGCGCGGTTCGCCGCCACCGAGTCGACGAGGAGCGGCGAGATGGTGTTCTGCGTGAGATCGCCCGACCCGCCGACGAGCGCGAGGAGGCGCGAGTTGTCGTCGCGAATGGTCTTCACGGTGACGCGGGCGATCTTGGGCGCGCCGAAGAGGTAGTGCGGGTTCCTGACGAGGCGCCAGGTCTCGCCGCTGCGCGACGCGAAGACGAAGGGGCCGGCGCCGACGGGGAGGACGCCGCGCGCGGGGGGCGGCTCGCCGGGGCGCGGGCGGGCGAGGAGGCCGAAGTTGAGATCGGTGACGAAGGGGGCGCGCGTCTTCGAGAGGGTGAAGAGGACACGGCGCGGGCCGTCGGCGACGACGTCGACGAGGCCGGCCTCGGTCAGGACCTGGCGCATGCGGCTGCCGGTCGCCGGGTCGAGCATCGAGCGCACCGTCCAGACGACGTCCTCGGCCTCGACGGGGCGCCCGTCGGAGAAGCGGGCGTTGTCGCGGATGACGACCTCCCAGCGGCGGTCGTCGAGCGGCGTGACGCGCTCGGCGAGGACCATCTGCGGCAGGCCGCTCGGGTCGTCGGCGGTGACGAGCGGGGCGTAGATCAGGCGGCCCAGCTTGAAGTCCTGGGCGCTGATCGCGAAGCGCGGGTCGGGCGTGGTGGCCGGCGCCTCGACGAGGACGACCAGCTCGTCCTTGGGGACGCGGGTGGCGCAGCCGCCCGCCAGCGCCGCGAGCAGGAGGACGCTCGTTGGCGACGCGAGGGCTCGCCTGCTACGCTGTCGCCGTGCCGTTCTCGTCGGGGTGGGTTCGCTCACGTCGTCTCGGATTGACCGCTTGCGCGCTTGCCGCAAGCGTGGCCTCGGCTCCGGCCTGGGCGCAAGTTCCGCCGCCGTCGGCGGACGCGGGCGACGGCGCGACCAGCCCGTCGAAGCTGCCGCTCGGGGTCCTGCCGCCGACGCCGGTCCTGTCGGCGCCGACGGGCGGGCCGGCCGAGAAGCTCACCTGGCTCAAGCAGCAGATCGACGCCGCCGTCGGGAGCGAGGGGATCGGCGCCGCCAAGATCGGCGTGGCGGTCATCGACGTCGAGAGCGGCAACACGCTCTACGCCAAGAACGCCGCGCTCCTCCTCAACCCGGCGTCGAACGTGAAGCTGGTGACGACCGCCGCGGCGCTGGCCATGTTGGGGCCCGAGTACCGCTGGCGCACCGTCGCCTACGCCGACGCCCCGGTCCACAACGGCGAGCTGCGCGGGCGCCTCTACCTGCGCGGCACCGGAGATCCGACGCTCGTCGTCGAGGATCTGTGGCGCCTGGCGAGCGATCTCTACGCCCAGGGACTGCGCAAGGTGTCGGGCGAGCTCGCCGTCGACGACACCTTCTTCGACGCGGAGCGCGTGGGCCCCGGCTTCGAGCAGAAGAACGAGGACGCCGCCTACCGCGCACCGAACGGGGCGCTGTCGCTCAACTACAACGCCGTCGGGGTGCACGTCCTGCCGGGCCCCGCCGACGGCGCGCCGGCGCGGGTGGTGATCGATCCGCAGACGCCCTACTTCACCATCGTCAACGAGGCGCGCACGATCGCCGCGGGGCGCACGGCGCTCACCGTCGAGACGCGCGAGGACGGCGACCACACGCTGGTGGCGGTGCGCGGGCGCATCCGGCTGAAGGACCCCGGGCAGGTGATCCTGCGGCGCGTGGCGCACCCCGATCTCTACACCGCGTGGGCCTTCCGCGAGCTCCTCGCGCGGCGTGGGATCAAGGTCACCGGCGAGGTGGTGCGCGCGGCGGTGCCGACGACGGCGCGGGCGCTGTCGGCGCACGCCAGCCAGCCGCTCGGCGTGGCGGTGCGCGACGTGAACAAGCGCTCCAACAACTTCATGGCCGAGCAGATCTTGAAGACGCTGGGGGCGGAGACCGGCGGGCGGCCGGGGACCTGGCAGAAGGGGATCGAGGCGGTGTCGGCCTACCTCGAGAAGGTCGGCATCGCGCGCGGCGAGTACAAGATGACGAACGGGTCGGGGCTCTACGACTCGAACCGCTTCACGCCCGCGCAGCTCGCGGCGCTGTTGCGATCGGCGGCGAAGGACTTCCGCTACGCGGCCGACTTCGTCGGGTCGCTGGCGCTGGCCGGCGCCGACGGGACGATCGGGCATCGCATGGAGGGCAGCCTCGCCGAGCGCTTCGTGCGCGCGAAGACGGGGACGCTCGCGGGCGTTTCCTGTCTAGCAGGATATGCCGGCGCGCCGGGGAAGACGCCGCTCGCCTTCGCGGTGTTGATGAACGGGCTGCCCGATCCGGGGACGCCGGTCGCGCGCAAGGCGCAGGACGCGATCGCCGAGGCGCTGGTCGCGTATCTCCTCGCCCGCTAGCGGCCCGTCGTCGTAGAGTCTGCGCCGCTCATGGCAGGGCTCTGGGGCGTTGGCGGCAGGAGGCCGGACGTCGTCGCGCGCACGGTGATCGTCGCGGGCGTGGCGCTGGTCGGGGTGTTCGCGCTGGTCCTCCAATTCGACTGGCTCCCCTTCTGCTACTCCGACGGCGACACCGCGACGTGGGCGTGGCTCGTGCGGCGCGGCGTCTGGCTGTGGCGTCCGCTCGGCGGGCTGCCGCTCGATCAATCGAACTACCCGCCGGCGTACCTCGTGCTGGTCGCGCTCCTGTCGCCGAAGGAGCGCGCGATCCCGTCGACGGGCGCGCTCCTCTCGTTCGCCTCGTACGTCCTCACGGCGTTGATGGTGGCGTCGGTGGTGCGGCGCGCCGGGCGGCCGGAGGCGGCGCGCTGGGCGATGCTGCTCGTGTTCGCGAGCGGCGTCGCGGCCTGCTACGGCCTGACCTGCCTCCCCGACGCGCTCGGCCTCATGCTGGTCACCGCCGGCGCGACGGTGACGGCGCGGCGCCTGCGCGGCTGGCCGCTCGCCGCCGGGGCGCTCTTCGCCGCCGGAATTCTTGTCAAGCACAGCCTGGTGGCCATCCCCGCCGGGACGATCGGGTGGGCGGTGCTCGCGCCGGGGCGCACGCGTCGCGAGCGGCTGGCCGGGGTGGCGATGGGGGCGCTGGCCGCCGCGCTCGTCGCGGGCGTGGTGACCGCGCTCGACCTCTGGAGGCCCCTCGTCCTCTGGTCGATGGGGCGGTGGGAGCTCGCGAACCTCCTCGAGAAGCTGGCCGGCTGGGTGGCGCCGCTCGGCTTCGGCGTCGCCGTCGCGGTCCGCGCGCTCGTCCGGCGCGAGGAGGACTCCGCGGCCGTCACCCTCGGGCCGTTCCGCGGTGCGCTCGTCGCCTGCCTGGTGTGATCGCTCGCGCTCGGGCGGATCGGCTCCGGGTCGAACTATCTCCTCGAGCTCGTCGTCGTCACGAGCGTGCTGGCGACGGCGAGCGCGCCGGCCTCCCCGCTCTTTACGCTGCACGCGCTGGGGTCGGTGATCCAGGGCGGCCTCTGGTTGGTGTTCCTCCTCGTCGCGGGGCTGCCGCGGCTGCTCGCCGAGCGCGAGGCGGTGGCGCGGGCGCTGGCCGAGGATCCCCGCCCGGCGATCGTCGAGCAGAGCTGGTTCGCGACGCGCCTCGGGCGCCCGCCGGTGGTGATCCCGTTCCTCGCCGCGCAGCTCGAGGTGGCCGGGCTGTGGTCGCACCAGCCGCTCGTCGACGCGGTGGCGCGCGGCGACTTCGGGCGCATCGTGGTGAGCTTCGATCTCGAGGGCGAGACCAGCGGCGGGCACGCCGATCGCTTCCATCCGGTCGTGCTGCGCGCGATGCGCGACCGCTATCGCCTGCTGACGCGCGACGCCGGGCTCTATGTCTACGCCCCGAAGTGATCTGCGCGCGCGCGTCGCCGCCGTCGCGGCGTCGAGCGCCGGCGCGCTCCTCCTCGTCGTGCCGGCGATGCGCTATCGCATCGACCGCGTGACCTGCGACGCCTGGCCGGAGCTGACGTCGACGGCGCGCGAGCAGCTCGCGTTCGTGGCGGCGATCGCGCTGCTCACCGTCGGGTGGGCGACGATGGTGCGGCGCGCGCCGGCGCGGCTCGGCCCGGTGCTGCTGCTGGCGGCGATCGTGCACGCCGCGGCGATCGTGCCGCCGCCGTTCCTCTCGCAGGATCCGCTCTACTACGCCGCGCTGGGGCACGCGGCGCACGCGCCCTATCAGCCGATCTCGACGGTGCTGGGCGCCGAGCACCCGCTCGTGCGCGCGCTGCCCGCCGAGTGGCGCCTGGGGACCAGCGCCTACTTCCCGGGGTTCCACGCGGTGGCGTGGGCGGTGGCGCGCGTGGCCGGCGACGACGTGGCGCTGCACCTGCGCCTCTTCCAGCTCGTCGGCGCGCTGACGATGCTGGCGGCGGCGGGGCTGGTGGGGCGGGCGGTCGGCGGCGACGGGGCGGGGCGCGCGGCGGCGCTGGTGGCGTTCGCGCCGCTTGCCATCGTCGAGGGGACGACGAGCGCGCACAACGACGGCTGGCTGGCGCTGGCGGCGGCGGGGTTCGCGCTCCTGGCGACGCGCGGACGGCCGCGGCTCGGCGCGCTGGCGCTCGTCGCGGGCGTGGCCATCAAGCTGACCGCGGTGGTGCCGGCCGCCTATTCATGTCTAGCGGAATTCATCGCGGCGGCGCGCGCGCGGCTGACCACGCGGCGGCGCTGGCTGGTCGCGCTGACCGTCGTCGCGGCGGCCATCGTCGTCGCCGGGATCGTCGCCGCGCCGCACCTCCGCAAGCTCACCAACGTGCTCGGCAGCCCGCGCGACACCGTCGACCAGTGCACCTCGCGCACGCTCGACTGCGGCGTCCGCTTCGGGCTGCGCTGGCTGTGGCAGGCGCACACCGCCGCGTTCGTGATCAACGTCGCCTTCCGCCTGGGCGGCGTCGCGTTCCTCCTGTGGGCGGCGCTGCGCGGGTCGCGCTCCTCGGGGCGGCTGGTCTCGACGGCGCCGCTGTTCGTGGGGCTGTTCTACCTGGCGTTCGCCGGCTACTCGCAGCCCTGGTACTTCCTGCCGCTCGCCGCGCTCCTGCCGTTCGCCGAGGGGCCGCACGCGCGCGCGCTCGCGTCGCTGCTGGTGACGGAGGTGGCCTGGTACCCGATGCACCTCCTGTTCTCGTGCACCGAGGTGCCGCCGCTGCCGCCGTGGGTCGAGGGGACCGCGGGCGTGCTGCAGATGCTGATCGTCAACCTGCCGCCGCTCGTCTATCTGCTGCGCGATCGTCGACGGACGGCGCCGCCGTGGGCTGCGGGCGACGGCGCAGCTCGCGCCTGAGCGCGATCCCACCGACGAGCGTCACCGGGACGACGTTGGCCACGCGGTAGATCGCGGCGGCGGCGAGCGCGGCCCCCTCGGGCACGCCCGCGGCGACGAAGGCCACCGCGATGCCCGCCTCCTGCACGCCGAGCTGGCCCGGCAGCGACGGGATCACGCCCGCGAGCCGCACCGCCACCACGCCGAGCACCCAGCCCGTCGGCGCGAGAGTGACGCCGACCGCGCGCGCCGAGAACACGATCGCCAGCGCCAGCGCCGCGCAGTCGACGAGCGAGAGCAGCGCCGCGAGCCCCCACGCACGCGGCGCGCGCAGCCGCCCCGCCGCCTGCGCCCAGTCGCGGAGGAGCCGCCCGAGGCGCGTCCGCGGCGCCCCCGCCGTCGACGCCGTCCGCGTCGCGCGCGCGGCGATGATCCAGACGGCGACGAGCCCGACCACGCTGCCGACGGCGAAGCCCCACAGCGTGCGGCTCCCGAGGAGCGGCAGCCCGAGCGCCGCGCCCGCGGCGGCGACCGCCAGCGACAGCACCAGCCCGTCGAGCATGCGATCGATGAGCTGACAGGCGGTGAGCTCGACGACGGCGTAGCCGTGGCGGTGTAGCCAGATGAGCCGGAGGAGGTCGTTCGATGGCGCCGGCAGCACCTGGTGGGCGACGCAGGAGGCGTAGTAGACCGAGGCGTTCTCGACGAGCGTAATCGGGCGCGCGGCCCCGCGGCGCGGCAGGCGGCGCACCAGCAGCCACAGGCGCGTCGAGCAGGCGCCGAGGCAGGGCCCGACGATGAGCAGCCCCGCGAGGACGACGTCGCGCGGGCGCGCGCCGCGGAGGCGGGCCCACACCTCGGCCAGATCGACGCGGCGGAGCGCGACCACGACGAGCGCCGCCAGGATGGCGAGCGCCAGCACCCAGCGCAGCGCGCGTCGCGCCTTCGCGCCCGCCGTCGGCGGCGCGAGCTGAACGTCGACCGCGGCCCGCCGCTCCTCGCTCACGGCCCGGAGTATTCGCGCGCGTAGACGCCGCGCGCAACGAGATCCGTCCGCGCGTTCAGCGCGTGCCGAGCGTCTCCGCGAGGCGGCGCAGGCCGACCTCGGTCTTGAGGTCGGGGATCTCGCCGCGGCGGACGGCGTCGAGCGCCTCGCGGAGCCGCACCCAGCGCAGCGCCGCGCCCTCTTCGAACGGCGAGCCATCTCCCGTCGGCGGCACGACGGTGGCGAGCGCCTCGGGCGACACCTCGCAGGCGCAGAAGTGGAACCGCTCGGCGCACATCCCCGGCGTCGGGAACGACGGCGGACCGAGGCGCACCACGCGCGCGGCGTCGACGGTGAGCCCGGCCTCCTCGAGCGCCTCGTCGGCGGCGCGGCGGCGGATCGACTCCTCCGCCTCCTCGCCCACCTCGACGATGCCCGCCACCAGCTCGGGCAGCCGCGTCGGGTGCGCCGGGTCGGACTCGGGCCGCCCGAAGACCAGCGGGACGCGCAGACCGGCGCGCAGGAGCACGCTGATTTCGTGATTGACAGGATCGCGCGTCCAGAGCGCCAGCACGACGGCGTCGAGCCCCACCGGCCGCTCGACGAAGTCCCAGATCCCCTCGCCGTGCGCGCGCCCGTCGGCGACCCCGACGACGCGCAGCCGGAGGCGCCGGATCGTCAGGAAGCCCCCGTCGCCGATGCGGCGCTCCTCGACGAGCTCGTAGCGGACCGGCGACTCGTCGCGCCCCCCCGGCGCGCTCACTCCGCCGCCCCGCCTTCGTAGAAGAGGAGCCCGACGGTGAGGCGGTTCGCGGCGGCGATCTCGAGGAGGGCGCGCAGCTCGGTGGCGTCGCGGAAGAAGCGGTCGGTGTCGCGCAGCCCCTCCTCCTCCTTGGCGCGGCGCCACTGCACGTAGGCGTCCCCCTCGGGCTGCCCGGGGCGCGCCGCCCGATACCAGGCGCGCGCGAAGCGCTCGACGATGTCCTGCAACCGGCGGCCGTCCATCGCCCGCAGGAGGCCCTGCAGGCGCGCCGCCTTCAGCACGAAGAGCGCGCCCGCCACCTCCTCGCCGGCCGCGACCCACGGCGCGAGCGGCACGATCTCGTCGTCGGCGATGAGGTCGAGCATCGCCCCCTCCCCGCCCGGCGGCGCCGTCGCCGGCATCACCTCGACGAGCGCGTGGAGGATGCCGTCGGCGTCGTCGAGATCCTCGACCTCCTCGGGATCGATCCGCGGCTCGGTCGGCGCTAGACAGAAAATCGGCAGGACGCGCTCGCTCCAATGCGCGACGGTGTCGCCGATCGAGAAGGCGCGCGCGTCGTGCATCGCGAGCAGCTCGAAGACCGCGCCGTCGCGCAGCGCGGCGGCCTCGGGGGTGCGGTCGCCGAGCGCCGCCAGCGCGCGGCTCGCCTCGCGGATGCGGCCGGCGAGCGGCCCGAACCAGCCGACCGGCGCCTGCTCGAGCCGGGTCGCCAGCGACTGGCCGCTCTCCTCGCGCCAGCGACGGAGCGTGCGCTCGCGATCGAAGGCCACGAAGGCCAGGCGCTCGCCGCCGTCGTCGAGCCCGCGCCCGAGATCGTGGAACTGGAAGGCCTGGAGGTCGGTCGGCAGCCCCGGCGGGACCAGCAGCTCGGCGTCGCGCACCAGCGCCACCGTCCGCGACGACGAGACGCCGATGCCGTAGCGGCTGCCGTCGTCGGCGTCGACCAGCGCCTTCAGCGACGGGGCGCCGACGGCGGCGGCGATGCGCGCGTCGAAGTCGGGCCCGGGCGCGCCGGCGAAGCCGTCGCCGGGCTGGCCGCCCTGGAAGGGGTGGATGATCGCCTGCGCGGCGGAGTGATTGGCGTGCACGAAGGCGGCGCGCCCCTTCGGCGACATCGTCGAGACGGCGCCGACCAGCTCGGGGTCCTCGCGCGGCAGGCCGTCGTCGGCGCCGTGCACCTCGATCTGGGTCAGCTCGAGCGCCCCGAGCGGCGCGACGCGCACGAGGACATCGCCGAGCTGGTGGGTGCGCGCGTGCGCGGCGACGAGCGCGCGCACCTGGGCGGCGTCGAGCGCGCCGACGGCGATGATGGCGGTGAGGTCGCGAGGCGGCTCTTGGGGATCGGCGGTCTCGGTCATCGGATTCTCACTTGGGCCGCACACGCTAGCACGCAGTGGACTTGTGCTCGACCCGTCAGGCGCGCAGACTAGACAGAGCGCGTTCGGAGGTTGGCACATGCCCAGGCCCTACGGGGGGGTCCGGTCCGCCATCGCCACGCTCGTCGGCGTCGTCCTCCTCGGGGGCGGCGGTTCGGCGCACGCGCGCGGCCCCGCCTTCGAGATCCCGCTCGACGGCGGTGCCCCGTCGCCGGCGGTCCCGCGCGCGACCGGCGCGACGCGCGACTTCCCCTGGGTGGGCGAGCGCTCGGGCTACCGCCGCCTCATGAAGATCATCGACTGGCTGTCGGATGATCCGCTGCACGCGGCCGAGCTCGTCCGCGCCGGGGTCAAGCAGCCGATCCCCAAGCTCGAGCGCGGGCTCGCCCTCGGCTACGAGCGCCGCGACGACGTCGAGGACGCGATCGCCGCGTGGCAGAAGGTCCGCGAGACGGCGCGCGACGTGCGTCTCGTCGCCGAGGCCGAGCGGCGCTTGAACCTCCTGCGCGCCGAGGTCGAGCGCGCGCGGGCGCGGCCGGTCCACTGCCCCGACGATCGCCCGGCGCTGTTCGCGGTCACCGACGGGGAGGGGCGCTTCGCCCCCGAGCGCGAGCCGCTCGTCGTCGTGCACGGCTACGGCGGGACGCCGCTCGATCTGCAGGCGCTGGTCTCGCGCTTCCGCGGCACGCGCCAGGTCTACGTCGTCTGCTACGAGAGCGAGCGGCGCACCGTCTACCAGAACGGGCGCGCGCTCGCGCAGTCGCTGCTCGCGCTCGAGCGGCAGATCGGGCGCGGGCGCGATCTCACCATCGTCGCCCACTCGCTCGGCGGGGTGGTGACGCGGCTGGGGCTCGCCTATCTGAAGACGGGGCGCGCGCTGGGGCGGTTCGGGACCATCGACGTCTACGCCGTCGATACGCCGTGGCACGGCTACGTGGGGCCGAGCGATCGCGGCTTCGACCGCGTGCTGTTCGGGCTGGTGCGGCCCATCTTCCCCGACGGGGCGCGCGACATGCGATCGCGCTCGGCGCTGTTCGAGGGCGATCCCGAGGCGAGCGATCCGGTCGTGCGCGCGGGGCTGTTCGGCGTCGCGCTGCCGGAGTCGGTGCGGCTGCACGTGATCTTCGCCGCCGAAGGCGACGTGAGCGCGCACTACGGGCGCGGGTTCCTGAAGCCGTTCGTCGGCAAGCTCGTCGGGCTCTACGCGCGCGACGAGGAGATCGCGCAGCCCGTCGGCGACGGGCGCGTGCGGAACTACTGGCGGGCGCTCCTCGAGTCGTCGAGCTACGGGGCGATGCAGGCCGAGGCGCGCGAGCTGGCCGACGCCGGGCGGCTCGACGAGGCGGCGATGCTGGAGATCCTCAGGCGGCACTACCCGATCTTCCCGGGCGATCACATGACGGTGCTCGCCGAGCAGGGGGGCGGCGGCGCGAGCTTCCTCGAGCACCTCGGCACGGCGCTGGCGGCGGCCGACCGGGCGCGGCCGGCCCAACCGGTGGCGACGAAGAAGTCGACAGTTCGCGTGGCGAGCCGCTAGTCGCGGTATAGATGCGGGCGTCATGACGACTGACGCCGCGCGCGCGAACATCATGCGGTGGGACGGCGGGCCGGGCCACTACGAGGTCTGGTACGCGACGCTCGCCCACCCGTCGACGGAGACGGGCTTCTGGATCCGCTACACGATGGAGTCGCCGCTGCCGGGGCACGGGGAGCCGTACGCGCAGCTCTGGTTCGCGCGCTTCGACGGGCGCGACCCGCGCCGCACCTTCGGGATCAACCAGAAGCGGCCGATCGGCGAGCTGGTGGCGACGGCGGAGCCCTTCTCGGTGCGCATCGGCGCCAACGAGCTGACCGGCGGGTCGGCGCGCGGCGGCTTCGCGGGCGGCGGGCACGAGGTGAGCTGGGATCTGCGCTGGCGCCCGTCGGAGCGGCTGCACCGGATGTTCATGGGGCTGGCCTACAAGGGGACGTGGGCGCCGACGCAGGCGGTGACGCCGAACCAGAACGTCGCCGCCGAGGGGGAGATCGTCGTCGACGGCGAGCGGTACGAGCTCGCGGGCGCGCCGCTCGGACAGACGCACATCTGGGGGCGCAAGCACGGGTACGCGTGGGCCTGGTCGCACTGCAACGCCTTCGAGGGCGATCGCGGGGCGTCGCTCGAGACGATCACCGCGCGCATCCGGCGCGGGCAGATCGTGCTGCCGCCGCTCACGATGATCTCGCTGTACCTCGACGGGGACGAGCCGTCGGTGTGGGATCTGCGTGAGCCGTGGGCGCTGCCCTTCACGCGGTCGACCTACGGGACGGGCCGATACCACCTGCGCGGCGAGTCGCTCGCCGGGCGCGTGGAGATCGAGATGACCTGCCGCCCGGAGGACATGCTGCTGACCGAGTACGTCGACCCCGACGGCGAGGCGGCCTTCTGCCACAACACCGAGTGCGCCGACGCGCGCGTCGAGGTCTGGAGGCGCAGCCCCTTCGTCGGCCGCCTGCGCAAGCACCGCACGCTCATCGCGCGCAAGACCGCCCACTACGAGTGGGGCGCCCGCGCCGGCGACCCCCTCGTCAAAAAGCGCCACCTCACCGTCTGACCGGGGTCACTCTCCTAGGTCGCAACCGTCTGGAATCGCGGGTGGATTCGACGTCGATTTGGTTTCGCGTGTTTCCTAGCGTGGAGAGATTGCAGGAAACATGAGAAACCAAATCGACGTCGAGAATGCGATGACATCCGAGGGCTTACGACCGAGGAGAGTGACCCCTCAGTAGACGGCGAGGAGGCGGACTTTTTTATCTACTTTCTTTTGCAGGGGGTAGATCCACTCGCGCTTGCCGGTGGCTTCGTCGAAGACGAGGGTGGGGGTCGGGGAGTAGACGACGTAGCCGGTGGCCTCGAGCTGCCACAGCGTGCGGATCTCGCCGTCGCGGGCGTCGTCGGGGCGGGGGGCGCGACCGGCGAGGGCGCGCTCGACGGCGGCGAGCGCCTCGGCGTCGTAGGCGCGGAAGCCGGAGCTCTGGCGGACGGCGAGCTCGACGATGGCGCCGTCGGGACGCTGGCGGGCGAAGATCTCGACGCGGCGGCCGAGGAAGAAGGGCTCGGCGGCGACGCGGCGGGCCTTCTCCTGGTTGGTCTCGCGGGTGGGGTCCTCGCCGCGCGGGAGCTCGCGCACGCGAATCGGCGTGCGCATGCGGCCGATCATCTGCTTGCGGAAGAGCTCGTGACGGTCGGCGGGGTCGACGATGGCGAAGGGAGGGTCGAAGAGCGCGTCGATGCGGCGCTCGACCTCGCGGACGCGCGGGGGGACGACGCCCTTCTGGGCGTTGGCGCGGGCGAGGTCCTCGGCGAGGAAGTCGGCGACGGTGAGGCCGCCGCGGGCGGTGCGGCCGCCGACGCCGGCGGGGCCGGTGGAGGCGGTGGGGGGGGTGGCGGCGGCGGCGGATGGTGAGGGTGGTGGTGCGGCGTCGTCGGTGGGGGCGGCGACGGCGCGCGTGAGGGCGGTGCGGGCGAAGAGGTCGAGGCGCGACGGCGGTGGGGGTGGGGCGATTTCGGGAGCGGGAGCGGGAGCGGGAGCGGGTTCGGATTTCGGAGCGGGAGAAGATTCGGATTTCGGCACGGGCACGGGCACGGGCACGGGCGCGGGTTTCGGAGCGGCGGCCTTTTTCGCGGGTCGCGGTGGGAGCGGTGCGGGTGACGCGGGCGGTGGTGTCGTCGGACGAAGGATTGCGATCTCGGTGGGGGCGCGGGGGGTCGGACGCGCGTGGTCGACGGGAGCGCGGGTGAGCGTCGCGGCCAGCGCGAGGTGGAGCGCGACCGACCCGAGGAGCGCGACACGCATGGACGTGGATGAGATGCGCGGGGGTCGGTGGTACGCTGCGACGCGACGTCGTGCGCGTGCATCGAACGAATCGGCCAGTGAGACTCGTCTTCCTCTTGTTCGTCCTCGGGTGGTCGGCCGCGGCATTCGCCGACGACGCCCCCGCGCCCAAGCCGCAACCGACGCTGACGCCGCCCAAGCTCATGCGCTTCGTCGAGGCGACCCCGCCCGAGGCGCTGAAGACGCGCGAGCGCGCCGAGGTCATCCTCACCATCGACGTCGACGACCAGGGCAAGGTCACCGCGGTCACCGTCGCGCAGCCCGCCGGCGACGGCTTCGACGAGGCCGCCGTCGAGGCCGCCAAGCAGTTCCAGTTCAGCCCCGGCGTCTACGACGGCAAGCCCGTCCCCGTCCGCATCACGTACAAATATAAGTTCCTCTATAAACCCGCCCCCCCTCCCGCTCCCACGCCCGTCGCCGAAGGCGCGCCGCCGCCGAAGCCCAAGGGCGTGCCCCTCGCCGGCGTCGTCCGCGAGAAGGGCGAGCGCGTCGCCCTCCCCGGCATCACCGTCCTCCTCGACGACGGCGCGCTCGAGACCACCACCGACGACAACGGCCGCTTCGAGCTCCCCGACGTCCCGCCCGGCCCGCACGTCCTGAAGCTCCGCGCGCGCGCGATCCAGAACGCCGACGTCAAGCTCACCCTCTCCGAGGGCAAGCGCCTCGACACCACCATCTACGTCTCCCCGCGCGAGCGCTACGTCTCCGTCGTCCGCGCCCAGCGCCCCGTCGTCGAGACCGTCGAGACCATCCTCTCCGGCGACGAGGTCCGCCGCATCCCCGGCACCCAGGGCGACACCGTGAAGGCGGTCCAGAACCTCCCCGGCGTCGCCCGCTCGCCCTTCGGCGGCGGCCTCCTCGTCGTGTGGGGCTCGGCCCCCGGCGATACCCGCACCTACGTCGACGGCGTCTTCATCCCGACGCTGTTCCACTTCGGCGGCCTGCGCTCGACGGTGAACAGCGAGATCGTCAACTCCATCTCCTTCCGCCCCGGCGGCTACGGCGCCGAGTACGGCCGCGGCACCGGCGGCGTCGTCGAGATCGAGACCCGCAAGGCCAAGGAGAAGGGCGTCCACGGCTTCGCCCAGCTCGACCTCATCGACGCCTCGCTCTTCGTCGAGGCCAACCTGCCGAAGAACGTCTCCATCGCGGCCGGCCTCCGCCGCTCGACGATCGACGCCTGGCTCCCCGCCATCACGCCGAACGACTTCCAGATCGTCCCGTCCTACTACGACTACCAGCTCAAGCTGAACTGGCGCGCGACGCCGAAGGACGAGCTCGAGATCTTCGCCTTCGGCTCCGTCGACATCCTGCGCCTCGCCCTCAAGAACCCCGACCCGGCGCTGCAGGGGCAGGTCAACTCGGACACCTACTACCACCGCATCCTCGCGCGCTACACGCGCCGCTTCAGCCTGTGGGGGCGCCCCGGCCAGTTCTTCGCCACCGTCTCGACGGGCTACGACGTCCCCATCCAGGTGCGCGGCGCCTTCGGCAACACCGACTTCGTCGTCGACGTGCGGCTCTGCCCGTACACGCTGCGCTCGGCGGTGCGCCTGCCGCTCACCGACTTCCTCCGCCTCGACGCCGGCATCGACTTCGAGGGCACGCGCTTCTACATCGAGGCCAAGGGCGGCGCCGGCGGCCCGCCGCGCGAGGGCGATCAGGCGGGCGGCGGCTTCGGCGGGCAGAACACCAGCGACAAGACGACGCTGTGGACCAACAACCTGGCGCCCTTCGTCGCGCTCAACTTCAACTTCTGGAAGGGCAAGCTGCTCATCTCGCCGCAATTGCGGCTAGACATCTATTCCTTCACCGGCTACCAGGGCACGCCCGACTCCTACTCGAACACCTACGTGCAGTTCCAGCCGCGCCTCACCATGCGCTACCAACCGCTCAAGTGGATGGCGGTGAAGGCCTCCATCGGCGCCTACGGCCAGCCGCAGGACATCGTGTCGATGTCGCTGCGCTTCGGCGCGCCGAAGACCATCCAGCCGCAGCACTCGTGGCACTACGTCTTCGGCTTCGACTTCGACCCGACCTCGACGCTGCACATCGAGGCCGTCGCCTTCTACAAGGACCTCCGCCAGCTGGTCGTGCGCGCCGACGGCCCCTATCAGCCGATCCTCAACAACGACGGCATCGGCCGCGTCTACGGCGCCGACTTCCTCATCCGCCAGCAGCTCTGGAAGGGGCTCTTCGGCTGGATCGCCTACACCGCGCTCCGCGCCGAGCGCAAAGACCACCCCGACGATCCCTGGCGCCTGTTCCAGTACGACCAGACCCACATCCTCACGCTCATCGCCAGCTACAAGTTCAAGCGCGGATATCAGGTCGGTTTGCGCTTCCGCTACGTGACCGGAAATCCGACGACGCCGGTGACCGGGTCCTATTTCGACGCCAACGCCGGCCAATATCGGCGCATCAACGGCGAGATCTATTCGGCCCGCAATTCCGATTTCCACCAGCTCGACGTTCGATTCGACAAAACCTGGACCTTCAATACCTGGAAGATGTCGTTCTATCTGGACATCCAGAACATCTACAATTACCGCTCGGCGGAGGGCGTGACCTACAACTTCGACTTCACGAAGTCCGAGCCGCTCGCCGGTTTGCCCATCGTCCCGGCCCTCGGCCTCCGGGGGGAGTGGTGATGCGCGCCCTCGCCCTCCTCGCCCTCGCCGGCGCCGCCGGCTGCTCGATGAGCTTCGACCCGGCGTCGTACGTGAAGGGGCTGCGCGTCCTCGCGGTGCAGGCCGACCAGCCGGAGCTCGCCCCCGGCCAGGAGACCACGCTGCGGCTCCTCGTCTCCGACGGCAACGACGACGCCACCGTCGAGTGGGCGCGCTGCACGCTGCCGACCTACCCGGGCGCCGGCTTCATCAACCCCGACTGCACCAAGGAGACGCCGGAGCCCTGGCTCATCCCGCTCGCGCCCGAGTCGACCGACCGGACGGTGCGGTTCACGATGCCGAACGTCGATCCGCTGTCGGGGCAGCTCGGCCTCCCCGACTCGACGAGCGGCTTCTACATCCCGGTCCGCGCCATCGTCCGCAGCGGCACCGAGAAGGTGATGACCTTCTATCGCGTGCGCGTGCTCCTCACGATCTCACCGCAGCCGGCCAACAAGAACCCGGTCCTCACCGAGATGTCGACGATCCCCTGGATGGGCGCCGACGCCGGCTTCACCGGCGAGGGCTTCCCGATCCCCGAGAGCGAGACGCTCGAGGTGAAGGGCGGCTACCGCATCGGCCTCAGCGCCGCGGCGACGCCGGACAGCATCGAGTCGTACACGCGCCTCGCCGGCGATCCGCGCGACATGAAGCTCGAGACGGTGAACGAGGTGGTGCGCTTCTTCTGGTACACCACCGCCGGCGAGCTCGAGCGCGAGATCACCGGCCCCGAGCGCCCGGAGAACACGCTCAACCTAGCCAAGCGCCCGCCCTCGTCGCTGCCGGCGGTCATCGACCTCTACGTCGTCGCCCACGACGAGCGCGGCGGCACCTCCTGGCTCAAGCGTCAGCTCCGCGTCGTCCCGTAATCTGACAGCCGCGCCCGAGATTCGACACCAACGACCGCGCGCCGCCGCGTGAGTCCGCGCACTTGCGCGTGGCCCTGCCGTTGCAAAGCGACGGGGCATGCGCACGACCTTCGCTTCGCTTGGACTCTTCTTGGGACTCACCTGCCTCATGGGCGCGACCCCCGTCTATCAAGACGAGTTCGCCTGCGAAGAGGCGCTGAAGAAGCTCTCCGAGTGCTGCGGCCCCGACGCGCCGCTCGGGCGCGTGAGCTGCTACGCCGGCCGTGGCTGCGACAGCACGCAGCCCAGCATCTCCGAGGCGCGCTCGACGCGCATCCGCGAGATGAGCTGCGGCGAGATCGCCCGCGCGGGCTACTGCGCCGAGCCGCGCGACACGCTGGGGGACATGCAGTGAGCCCGCGCCGGCTGATCCCCGTCGTCGTCCTCGCCCTCACCACGCTCGGCGGCGCCGTCGCCTCGGCGCAGGAGGAGGCCCCCATCCTCCTCGCTGCGCCGCCCCCGAAGCCGCCGCCGCGGCTGCACCTCCAGGTCGGCGGCGACGGCGGCTATCTGCGCGCGCTCGGGCAGTCGTTCGGAGGCGGCGCCGTCGACGTCCGCGTCGGCGCCGGCAACCAGATCGCCACCCTCGCCTTCCGCGTGAACGGCCTCCTCGGCCGCTCGGCGGGCGGCCTCAGCTTCGAGCGCGCCCTCGGCGGCTTCCAGGCGCAGTTCCACCTCTCCGAGCGCGTGCGCTTCGGCCTGTCGCTGCTGAACGGAATTTTTGTCTATCAGCGCGCGATCGCCGTCGAGGATCGCCACGTCTACGCGTGGGCGATGGGGCTCCTCGCCGATCTCGACGTCGAGCTGGTGCGCGGAAAGAGCACCGGCGCCCTCGTGCTGACCACGTCGCTCGGCTACGAGTACATCAGCGCCGTCCCCGAACGCGCGGGCGACACCTTCAGCGGCCAGTTCGGCCTCGCCTGGCGGTACTGAGGCGTTGCACATGGGGCGCCCTGCCGTATGATGCGGGCGCCCTATGGGACAGCCCACCTCGACGCTGCGTCGCACTCCCCTCATCGAGCAGCACCGCGCCCTCGGCGCCAAGCTCATCGACTTCGGCGGCTGGGAGATGCCGCTGCAGTACAGCGGAATCCTCGACGAGCACCGCGCCGTGCGCAGCGCCGTCGGCCTCTTCGACGTCTCGCACATGGGCGAGGTCACCTTCCGCGGGCCGCGCGCTCAGGAGGCCGTCCAGCGGCTGGTGACCAACGACGTCGCCAAGATCCCCGACGGCGGCGCGCAGTACAACATCGTCTGTTACCCGCACGGCGGGATCGTCGACGACTGCATCGTCTACCGCGAGCGCGCCGACAGCTTCCTCATCGTCGTCAACGCCTCGAACACCGCCAAGGACGTCGCCTGGTTCCAGGAGAACGCGGGCGCGATGTGCGCGATCGAGGACGTCTCCGACGCCACCGCGCTCCTCGCGGTGCAGGGGCCGCAGGCGGTGGCGCTCGTCTCGGGCATGGCCTCGCGCCCCGTCGACGGCCTGAAGTCGTTCACCTTCGCCGACGTCGCCGTCGCCGGCATCGACGTGCGCGTCGCCCGCACCGGCTACACCGGCGAGGACGGCTTCGAGATCTTCGTCGCCCCGGCGAAGGCGGGCGCGCTCTGGGAGGCGCTCGTCGCCAAGGGGGCCAAGCCCATCGGCCTCGGCGCGCGCGACACGCTGCGCCTCGAGGCGCGTTTGTCGCTTTACGGAAATGACATCGACCAGACCACCTCGCCGCTCGAGGCGGGGCTCGCCTGGGTGGTGAAGGGGCGTGGCTACATCGGCGAGGAGGCGCTGGCGACGCAGCGCCAGGAGGGTCTCACGCGCCGCCTCGTCGGCTTCGTGATGACCGACCGCGCGATCGCGCGCCACGGCTACCCGATCGTCGACGACGCGGGGGCGTCGATCGGCACCGTGACCAGCGGCGCACCCGGCCCGACCGTCGGCAAGAACGTCGGCCTCGGCTACGTCCCGACCGCGCTGACCGAGCCGGGGACGAAGCTGACCATCGACGTGCGCGGCAAGCGCGCCGCGGCCGAGGTGGTCAAGGGCCCATTCTACAAGCGTTCGTAACCCGCACCGCACGCATCACGCATCTCACAGGGGCAACCGAATGGACGACTACCCGAACGAACTGCGCTACACGAAAGAGCACGAGTGGGCCCGCCTCGAGGCGGACGGCAAGACGGTGACCATCGGCATCACCAAGTTCGCCGTCGAGTCGCTCGGGGACATCACCCAGGTCGATCTCCCGTCGGAGGGTGAGGAGGTCCGCAAGGACGCGGTCTTCGGCACCGTCGAGAGCGTGAAGGCGGTCAGCGATCTCTTCGCGCCCGTCACCGGCAAGGTGACCAAGGTCAACTCGCCGTTGCGCGACTCGCCCGAGTACGTCAACGAGGACTGCTACGACGAGGGCTGGATGATCCAGGTCGAGATGAAGGACCCGGGCGAGCTCTCGGCGCTGATGGATCAGCCCGCGTATACGAAGTACCTCAAGGAGCAGGACGAGAAGTAGCCGAGGAGATTTGCTGTGACTCAGCACCGATATCTGCCGCACACCGACGACGACGTCGCGCGCATGCTCGGCGTCGTCGGCAAGCCCACCGTCGAGGCGCTCTTCTCGCACATCCCGGAGCGGCTGCGCGCCAAGCGCCCGCTCGAGATCGAGGCGCTCGACGAGGGCGCTCTCCTCGCCCACCTCGGGATGCTCGGCGCACGCAGCCAGCCGGCCATCGGCGCGGTCAGCCGCGACGGGGCGGCGCTGTCGTTCCTCGGCGCCGGGCTCGTGCCGCACACGATCCCGACGGCGGTGGACATGCTGCTCCAGCGCTCCGAGTGGTACACGAGCTACACGCCGTACCAGCCGGAGGTCTCGCAGGGGACGCTGCAGGCGATCTTCGAGTTCCAGACGATGGTCTCGGAGATCCTCGGGCTGCCGGTGGCGAACGCGTCGATGTACGACGGCGCGAGCGCGACGGCCGAGGCGGTGCTGATGGCCGAGCGAGTGACGGGCCGGCGGCGCGTCGTCTTCGCCGGCGCGGTGCACCCGCAGTACGTCGAGACGATGCGCACGTACCTGTCGGCGGAGGCGGCGACGGCGGAGCAGCTCGCCGACGTCGAGCGCCACGTGGGCATCGGCGCCGACGGGCGCGCGGACGCGGCGGCGCTCGAGAAGGCGCTGGCCTCGATCGACGACGTGGCCTGCGTGGTCGTGCAGCAGCCGAACTTCTTCGGCGTCGTCGAGGACGTGGCGCGGCTGGCCAAGCTGGCGCACGACCGTGGGGCGCTGCTCGTGACGGCGACGGCGGAGCCGGTGGCCTTCGGGGTGATCGCGCCGCCGGGCGCGACGGGCGCGGACGTGGCGGTCGCCGAGGGCATTGGCCTCGCGATCCCGCCGACCTGCGGCGGGCCGGGCGTGGGGCTGTTCGCGGCGCGCGCCGATCTCGTGCGGCAGCTGCCGGGGCGGCTCGTCGGCGAGACCGTCGACAAGGACGGCCGCCGCGGCTACGTGCTGACGCTGGCGACGCGCGAGCAGCACATCCGTCGCGAGAAGGCGACGTCGAACATCTGCACCAACCAGGGGCTCATCGCGCTGGCCTTCACCATCCACATGAGCCTCCTCGGAAAGCGCGGCTTCACCGAGATGGCGCGTTTGTGTCTCGCGAAAACGGAGTACCTGAAGGGCAAGCTCGCGGCGCTGCCGGGGTTCGCGCTGCCGTTCGCGGGGCCGACCTTCAACGAATTCGCCGTCCGCGTGCGCGGCGGCGACGCGGTGCGCGTCGTCGAGAAGCTGGCCGAAGAGGGCATCTTCGCCGGCGTCCCGGCGGCGGCGCCGGTGCTGGGGAATGCGTCTAGCAAGAATGACCGCGACCTCCTGCTCGTCGCGGTGACCGAGCGCCACAGCCGCGCCGACCTCGACCGGCTGGCCGCGCGCCTCGACGAGGTGGCCCGATGAGCGATCGCACCACGAAGACCGGCACGCCCATCGAGACGCGCCACCTCCTGCACAGCTCGCGGCCCATCTTCGAGCAGGGCGCCCCCGGGCGTTCGGGCGCGTCGCTGCCGCCACTCGACGTCCCGTCGGTGGACCCAGCGGCGCTCTTTGGCGACGGCGCGCGCGCGACGGCGGCGGCGCTGCCCGAGGTGAGCGAGGTCGAGGTGACCCGCCACTTCACGCGCCTCTCGCGCTGGAACTACGCCATCGACCTCGGCCTCTATCCGCTCGGGTCGTGCACGATGAAGTACAACCCGAAGGTGAACGAGCGCGCCGCGCGCCTGCCGGGGTTCGCGGGGCTGCACCCGCTGCAGCCGCCGTCGACGATGCAGGGCGCGCTCGAGCTCATGTGGCGCCTCGAGAAGTGCCTGTGCGAGCTCGGCGGCTTCAAGCGCGTGACGCTGCAGCCGGCCGCCGGCGCGCACGGCGAGCTCGCGGGCGTCATGATGATCCGCGCCTACCACGCCCACCGCGGCGACGGGGCGAAGCGCACCAAGATCCTCATCCCCGACTCGGCGCACGGGACCAACCCGGCGACCTGCACGGCGAACGGCTTCCAGGTGCTCACGCTGAAGACGGGCGCCGACGGGCTGCTCTCGCCGCCGGCGGTCAAGGAGGCGATCGCCGCCCACCCCGGCGAGATCGCCGGCATCATGATCACCAACCCGTCGACGCTGGGCGTGTTCGAGGAGCACCTCGGCGAGATCGCCGACCTCGTCCACGAGGCGGGCGGCCTGGTCTACATGGACGGCGCGAACTTCAACGCGCTCCTCGGCAAGGTCCGCCCCGGCGAGGCCGGCGTCGACGTCATGCACATCAACCTGCACAAGACGTTCACGACGCCGCACGGCGGCGGCGGCCCGGGGTCGGGCGCGGTCGGCGTGGGCGCGGCGCTCGAGCCGTTCCTGCCGACACCGACGGTGGAGCGCGACGACTCGGGCCACTATCGACTGGAGTTCAACCGCCCGACGACGATCGGGCGGCTGCGCAGCTTCTACGGCAACTTCGGCATGTTCGTCCGCGCCTACGCCTACATCCGCGAGATGGGCGGCGCGGGGCTGACGAAGGTGACCGAGATGGCGGTGCTCAACGCGAACTACATCCGCGCGCGCCTCGTCGAGCACTACCCGCTCGCCTACGACAAGCCGTCGATGCACGAGGTCGTCTTCACCGACAAGCGGCTGAAGAAGGAGACCGGGGTGCAGACGCTCGACGTCGCCAAGCGGCTGATGGACTTCGGGTACCACCCGCCGACGATCTACTTCCCGCTCCCGGCGGTCACCGGCGGGGCGGGCGCGCTCATGATCGAGCCGACGGAGACCGAGCCGCCCGAGACGCTGGACGCGTTCTGCGACGCGATGATCGCCATCGCCGACGAGGCGCACAAAGACCCCGACGTCGCCAAGAACGCCCCGCACCAGACCGCGCTGCGCCGGCTCGACGAGACCAGGGCCGCGCGCACGCCGAAGCTCCGCTGGACCCGGGAGTAATCCTCACCATGGCCACTGCCACCACCGCCGACGGCGTCAAGCACGCCGCCGGCGAGGAAGAGGTGCGTGTCGCCGCCGATCACTTCGGCGGGCCCTTCGGCTCGGCGGCGCTCACGCTGCTGCTCCCGACGATCACCTACTACCTGTGGGCGACGATCAGCCAGCACGGCGGCGCGCTGTGGCTGCCGCGCTCGCTCGACGACGTGCGCGCGATGTTCCCGCTGCCGACGATGCGCGCGGTCGGGATCTACGGCGCCTGGCTGGCGCTGCACGCGCTCCTGTATCTGGTCGCGCCGGGCAAGACCGTCGAGGGCGCGACGCTGCGCGACGGGACGCGGCTGCCCTACAAGATGAACGGCCTCATCGCCTACGTCGTCTCGCTGGCGGCGATCGTGGCGCTCCTCGCGACGAAGACCATCCACGCGACGGAGATCCTGGCCGAGCTCGGGCCGATGATCACGGTCTCGACGCTGATGATCGCCGCCTTCTCGGTGTGGTTCTACTTCTGGGGGCGGGCGCGCGGCGCGCGCGAGCGCTCGTCGGGAATTGTCGTCTACGACTTTTTCATGGGGACGGTGCTCAACCCGCGCCTCGGCAGGTTCGACTTCAAGTTCTTCTTCGAGTCGCGCATGGGGATGGGGTCGTGGGGCGCGCTGGCGGTGCTGCTGGCGGCGGCGGAATTCGAGCGCACCGGGACGCTGTCGACGCCGATGCTGGTCGTGACGGTGTGCCAGCTCTGGTACATCACCGACTTCTTCGTCTTCGAGTCGAACCTCCTGTCGATGCTCGACATCATCTACGAGAACTTCGGCTTCATGCTGGCGTACGGGTGCGTGGTCTGGATCCCGTTCAACTTCACGCTGCAGCAGCAGTTCCTCCTCGAGAACCCGCGCTCGCTGCCGCCCTGGGCGGTGGTCGGGATCCTGGTCTTCAACTTCTGCGGCTACGTGATCTTCCGCGACTCGAATTTGCAGAAGCAGCGCTTCCGTCGCGATCCGTCGCGCCCGGTGTGGGGCAAGCCGCCGAAGGTGCTGCAGACCAAGCGCGGCACGCAGCTCCTCCTGTCGGGGTGGTGGGGGCTGTCGCGCCACGCGAACTACCTGGGCGACCTGATGATGGCGCTCTCGTGGTGCTTGACCTGCGGCTTCACGAACGTGATTCCGTATTTCTATTTCATCTATTTCGCGCCGCTGCTCGTCAACCGTGAGCGACGGGACCACGCGCTCTGCAAAGAGAAGTACAGGGCCGATTGGGACACGTACTGCGAGCGCGTCCCGTATCGAATCATTCCCTTCGTGTACTGATCACGAGTGCGCGTGGTCGTGGTGGAGGTCGGGCGCGTGCTCGTGCTCGTGCTCGACGCGCGCGTGGCGATGCGGGTGTGAGTGCTCGCCGACGAACGGCGGGTCGTGGGTGTGGTCGGCGTGGTGGCCGTCGTCGTGGCGGTGCGGATGGTCGTGCTCGACGGCGTCGTGGGTGTGGCGGTGGTGGTGGTGCTCGGTGAGGTGGAGCGCGACGCCGGCGGCGAAGAGGAGCGCGGCGACGGCGGCCCACCAGCCGGCCTGCTGATCGCCGAGGGCCCAGGCGAGCGCGGCGCCGACGAAGGGCGCGACGGCGAAGATGGAGCCGGTGCGGGCGGCGCCGATGCGGCGCTGCGCGAGGACGTAGAGGCGTAGGCTGAGGCCGTAGCCGGTGGCGCCGGCGGCGACGAGCAGCAGCGCCGCACGCAGCGACGGGAGCGGCTCCCCGTGGAGGAGCGCGAGGGCGACGGTGGCGAGGGCGCCGAGGCCGCTCTTCGTCGCCACGACGATCATCGGGTCGAGCGTCGCGAGGCCGCGGGTGAGCGCGTTGTCGACGGCCCACGCGGCGGTCGCGCCGGCGACGGCGACGGCGCCGAGCGCGCTCCACGAGCCGCCGGTGGCGGCGCCGGCGACGAGGGCGGCGCCCCCGAGGAGCATGAGGACGAGCGCCGCCGCGACGCGGGCGCCGATCGGCTCGCGGTAGAGGGCGCGCGCGAGGAGGACGGTGAAGAGCGCCTCGCCGTTGAGCAGCAGCGAGCCGACGGTGGCGCCGGTGCGCTGGAGGCCCCAGGCGAGCAGCGTCGGCGCGAGCGCCGCACCGACGAGGGCGATGGCGGCGAAGCGGCCGAGGTGCGCGCGGCGGAGCGGCTCCCCCGACGACGGCGCGACGAGGCCGAGCGTCAGCGCTGAGGCGAACGCCCCGGCGTAGAGGAGGCACGCGGTGATGAGCGGGCCGGCGCCGCGCCCGGCGTAGGCGACGAGCGGCATGGTCGCGCCGAAGGCGACCGCCGCCAGCACGGCCAGCGTCGCGCCGCGCCCGATCGGCGAGGGGGAGCCCACGCCGGGACTGTAGGCCAATCAGCCGTCGGCGTCGCGGGCGAAGAAGTGCAGGAAGCGGCGGCTCTTGTCGGGGGTGTGGCCCATGCCGCAGCCGACGGCGACGACGCGGTCGAAGAGGATCATCCCGCGCTTTCGCGCCTCGGCGCGACGGCGCTCCTTCTCGGCGAGCTCCTCGGGGGTGTCCTCGATCTTGGTGCCACAGCCGCTCGAGGTCGCCCAGTGGGCGCCGTCGGGCGGGCGCTTCACGAGGCGCGCGTGGACAACCTCGGCGGCGTCGCGGCGCGTGGGGCCGGGGAGCAGCTCGGCGACGGCGCGGGCGACGATGGCGATGCGCTCGGTGACCACCGCCTCGTCGCTGCGCGGCGGCGGCGCGTCGGGGCCGACGACGATGACGCGACGACCGTCGAAGTCGGGGAGGAGGCCGTGGGCGCCGCGCGCCGCGCCGTCGCGATCGATGCGCACGAGGAGCGGCTCGCCTTTTCCGTTAATCGTATATTCAGGCGCGATGGCGGCGACGGCGGAGAGCGGCGCGCAGACGACCTCGGCGCGCGCCAGCGGCGCCAGCTCGTCGGGGGTGGCGTGGTGGAGGTACTCGCCGAAGGCGTGGCCGCGGCGGAACTTCTCGCTGTCGTCGGCGGGGATCACGATGACCACCAGCGGCACGCCGGCGCGCGCCGCTCGAGCGCACGCCGCGACGAGGTCGGCCCCGGGGGCCCGATCGCGCGCGCGCTGGTCCTCGCGCTGGACGCTCACGTCGGCGAACGCGCGCCGCACCCGCCCGGCGACGACGGCCAGCGCGGCGGCCGACAGGAACCTGCGACGGCTGAGCATGAAGAGGGCTACGTCCGCGCGCGCGGCGATCTTCCCGCGGCGGCCGTCTGTAGGCGCCCGTCCGCCATCGGCAGACATCGACAGCGGCGCGCCGCGGCCGGATAGTGGAAGGATGCGCTGGGTGGTGACGACGGCGTGCTTCGCGAGCCTCCTGTCCCTCTCGCTGGCGGCGCGCGCCGCGCCCGAGTCGCCGCCGGACGTGGGGATCGCCCGCAGCCAGCGCGCCTTCGCCGAGGCGCACGCGCTCTACGGCGCGGGGCGCTACCGCGAGGCGATGGCCCGCTACGAGGAGGCCTACCAGCTCCTGACCGCGGCGACGGTCGAGGCGCGCGCGCGCATCGACCGGCTCGCCGGCGAGGCGCTCCAGCGCGAGGCGCTCGGCGCGACGTTCATTCGCGTCAAGCAGGAATACGGCGACTTCAAGGAGCGCTATGGGCTGATCCTCGACGAGCAGTGGATCGCGCTCGCCAGCGAGATCACCGTCGACGGCCCCGACTACGTCGCGCGCATCGACGACCTCCTCGACGGCCTGCGCGACGCGATGGCGCACGAGCGCGCCGAGGCCGCGCGCCACCTGAGCGCGCGCGTCCCCGTTTTCCAGTAGACATCAAAACGGGCCGCAGCGGACGTTGTCGTCTTCGAGGGAGGTGGCCTCTTCGTTAGTGGATGGATGCGTTGGGCAGCGACGGGACACGTCCTATATCCGCATCCTCGCGATATTACTCAAGGTCGGTCGCAAACGCGAAACTCCAGGCAGTTGCCGTCGCGAAGAGCGCCCTCCGAGGAAGCGCTTCACCCCGAAATCGCGACGCACACAAGCACCCGGTGTACGCCGCGTTTCGCGTTTTGCTGCCGTTTCACAGCGAAGTCACGAACATACGGATATAGAACGTGTCCCCAAAAAGGAGATGCCTGAGCGCGCGCGTCCCCGTTTTCCAGTAGACATCAAAAGGGGCCGCAGCGGACGTTGTCGCCTTCGAGGGAGGTGGCCTCTTCGTCGCCGACGGCGACGGCCTCGTCGAGGAGCCAGCGGAAGATGGCGTTGGCGACGGCGCGCTCGATGCGCTGGTTCCACAGCCAGACGGCGAGCTTGCCGGCGTCGGGGTGGACGCGGGTGTAGGCGACGCGGCGCAGCGACGGGCCGCCGAGGGCGACCGCGCGCTCGACCAGCGCGCGCAGCGCCAGCCACTCGCGCCACTCGTCGAGGATGGGCAGCGGGCGGCGCTCGGCGGCGCGATCGCGGATCGCCGTCGAGGCGAGCTCGATCTCGGAGAGCAGCCGATCGCGCAGCCGCGACTCGGCGCGCGCCACCAGCCGGCCCGCGTCGACGGGGAGCGGGCGGCGGCGCGCGACCGCCCAGGCCACGAGGTCGTCCTCGACGGTGGCGGCGACGCGATCGAGCGCGCCCGCGCCCCCCGCGCTGGCCCCGAGCGCGAGCGCCCGCTCGGCGGCGCGTCGGCGCGTTCGTCGAGCGCGCGCTCCCAGGCGTGGCCGAGCCGCGCCACCGCCTCGTCGGAGAGCGCGTCGCCCGCGCGCACCAGCGCGACGTGCAGCGCCAGCGCCTCGGCGAGCGGCCCCGCCTCGGGTGGCGTCGACGGGAGCTGCGGAACACGCCCCGCGGGCGGCGCGCTGCCGCGCTCGGCGCGCCACGCCCGACGGAGGAGCGGCAGCGCCTCGAGCCGCTCGCGCGCCAGCAGCCAGCGCACCGCGAGCGCCAGCCGCGACGGGCGCGCCGATTCACCATCGAGATGCAGCCGCCGCGCCGCGGTCACCAGGAACGCCGTCGCCGCCGAGCGCGGGCCGCGCGCCGATCCGATCTCGATCGCCCGCGCCCAGTCGCCGCCGGCGATCGCGTCGACCACCAGCCACTCGCGCGCCACCCGCCGCGCCGTCGCCGTCGCCACGCGTGCATCGAGCAGGAGGACGCTCTCGAGGAGCGTGCGCGCCCCATCGCGATCCCCCGCCGCCGCGCGCTGAAGGCCCGCCGCCGCGATCCCCGCCCCGCGCAGCGGCGCGATCGCCGCGAGGCGCCGCTCGACGAACGCCGCCGCCCGCGAGCCCGCGGCCCGCCGCCGCCGCCCGAGCGCCCACGCCGCCGCCAGCGCCGCCCCGCCCTTGCGGTCGACGCGGAAGCGCGCCGCCGCCAGCCAGCCGAGCACCCACGACGCGCGCACCAGCCCGAGCGGAATTGTCGTCAAGCGCGCGATCGACCACGGGAAGATCAGCAGCACCAGCGCGCCGTCGACGAGCAGCGGCCCGAGCACAGGCGCGCGCCCTTCGAGAATGAGCGCGAGGTGGACCGGCCCCCAGACGAGCGCCCCCACCCAGAGGAGCACCGACCGGAGCCCGGGGCCGCCGCCGTCCTCAGGACGGCGCGGCGCACCGCCACCTCCCTCGCGGCGCGCGTTCATCGCGGCCATCACCGCGACGGCGACGATGGGGCCGATCGGGATCACCGCGGCTCCCAGCCGTAGGCGACGCGCGCCTCGGGCCACCCCGCCTCGCACGCGTCTTTTTCGTCTAGCACAGGGTCGCCCGACGCAGCGACGGGCGTCGCCGCCCACAGCTCGTGCACCAGGCGGCGCTCGGGCTGGCGCAGCTCGGCCAGCGCCCAGCGCACCAGCTCCGGCGTGCGCACCCGCGTCCCGAGCGGCGTCGCGTACGTCTTCGCCTGCGAGAGCCCGACCTCCAGCATCGACAGCAGCTTCTGCCCCTCGCGCTCGACGACGGCGCGCGCCGCGCCCGGCTCGACGCCCAGCACGAAGAAGGGGTTCTCGACGAGCTCGCGGTGCGCGTCGGCGTCGCTCATCTCAGCGCACCCCCGAGTCGTGCCCGCGCCGCCGCGCCGCCGGGTCGACCGGCAGGAGCCGCCACAGCGCCTCGACGACCTCGCGCAGCTCGCGCCGATCGTTGCGCGCGATGGCCGCCCTCCCCCGCTTCACGAGGTCGTGCGCGCGCACCTGGTCCGTCGCCGACGCCGCGTCCGCCGCCGCGTGCTCGAACGAGCGCGCCCACGCCTCCGGATCGCGGTAGTAGCAGGCGTTCGCGAGGTTCATCACCACGCGCAGCTGCCGCTCGATCTCGACGGCGTCCTTGGTCGCGCGCGCCCGCTCGATGGCCTGCGCCGTCTCCGCGAGGATGCGCTGCTCCTCGGGCGAGCCGTACTCCGCCACCCAGCTCGCCGCCGCCGCCATGCGCTCGCGCGCGCGCTGCTCGAGCTCGGGCCAGCTCTTGTCGCGCTCGACCTCCTCGAGCAGCGCGTCGATCTCGAGCAGCGCCCGCCGCGCCTTCTGCGCCGCGTCCGCGTCGCCGCCGCGCGCCGCCTCGGCGTCCCGCGCCGCCTCGGCGAGCTGCCGCTCGAGCCCGCCCAGCCGATCGACCGCCGCGCGATCGCCGCGCCGGAAGGCGTCGCTGCGCAGCGACGAGAGCCGCTGCGCCAGCGCCTCGCGCGACGCCGCCAGCACCTCGGGCGTCGCCTCCGGCACGAACAGCGTCGCCACCTCCTCGAACACCTGCCCCGTCGCCGGCACCAGCGCGCGCGCCGAGAGCCGCCCGCCGCGATCGAGCTCGATGGTCAGCTCGATGGGCGCGCCCGCCGGCAGGCTCTCGCGCACGAGATCGCCGCGCACCGTCAGCGCCCCGACGAGGCGGCAGAGGTGCGCCTCGGGCAGCTCGCCCTGCACGATGGGGATCTTCAGCGCGCACTCCGCCGAGCCCTTGGCCACGCTCTCGACGGTGTGGTGCAGGAACGTGCGCCGCGCGGGCAGCGGCGCGCCGCGCTCGAAGTAGACGCGCACCTGGTCGTTGGCCAGCGCGACGCCGATGGTGCGCGACAGCGGCGGGTCGCTGACCGTGAGGCCCTGGACGATGGTGATCGTCGACGGCTCGACGGGGACCGGCGTCCCGTCGACGGCGGCCGCCTCCACGCGAAAGACGTTGGGCCGCCGCGCGATCAGCTCGACCATGATCACGAAGCCGCCCTCGGAATTCGTGTCTAGCGCGGCCGGCTCGCTGGCCCACAGCCCGTCGGCGCGCGTGAGGCGCACCGTCACCGGCTCGGGCCCGCTCCCGCCCGGCAGCAGGCGCCCGACGACGTGCGGCGTGAGGTCGCTCGACATCGCCGAGTGCTGGATCCACAGCCGCCGCGTCGCCGCCGCCGCCAGCGCCGCCGTCCGCGGCCGCGCGTCGAGCCCCGCCGTCGCCGCGTAGATCGACGCCCCCTCGGCGACCAGCGTCATCGGGTCGAGCCCCTCGCCGAGCGGCGCCCGCAGCCGCGCCGCCACCTCGCGTCGCACGAGCGGCATCACCGTCGGCCCCCCGACGAGCACCACCCGCTCGAGCGCGCCCTCGCCGACGCCGTGCGCGGCGAGCAGCCGCTGGCACACCGCGAGCGAGCGCTCGACGAGCGGCAGGCACAGCGCCTCGAGCTGCGCCCGCGTCAGCGAGAGGTCGACGTCGACCGCCTCCCCGTCGACGTCGAGCCCCGGCAGCACGATCGCCGCCTCGCCCGCGCGCGCCAGCTCGATCTTCGCCTCCTCGGCGGCGTGCTTGAGCGCGCGCACCACCTTGCCGTGCGCCGGGTTGGCGCGGTCGATCTTCGCGCCGCTCTTGCCGAACTCGGCGATCGCCCAGTCGACGACGGCCCAGTCGAAGTCTCTCCCGCCGAGGAAGTTGTCGCCGTCGTGCCCGACCACGCGCAGGAGCCCCTCCTGCGTCTCGAGCAGCGACGCGTCGAAGGTCCCGCCGCCGAGGTCGTACACCAGCCAGTAGCCGCGCGACTCCGCCGCGCTCCACCCCGCCGCGATCGCCGAGGCCACCGGCTCCTGGATGAGCTCGACGCGCTCGAACCCGGCGAGCCGCGCCGCCTCCGACGTCGCCGCGCTCTGCGGCAGCTCGAACAGCGCCGGCACCGAGATCACCGCCCGCTCCGGCAAGAAGCCGAGCTGCTCGCGCACGTCCTCGCGCAGCGACCGCAGCACCTCGGCGGCCAGCTCCTCGGGCCGCTTCGACACCTTCGCCGCCGGGAAGTCGATGGCCTGCGCCGTCCCCATGAGCCGCTTGAACTCGGCGCGCGTGTTCGCCGGATCGCCGTCGAGGAACCGCCGCGCCCGCGCCCCGACGGTGACGTTGCCGCGCGCGTCGATGCGCACGACCGACGGCGTCAGCCCGCCGCCCTGCGCGTTGCGCACCAGCTGCACGCGCTCCCCGTCGAACACCGCGCACGCGCTGTTGGTCGTGCCGAGGTCGATCCCGACCCACGCTCCGCTCTCGCTCATCGACCTAAGGATACGTCGAATTCGGCGCGATCTCGTGATACCGTCGGGACCGCATGCGGGTGTCCAGCGTCTTCGTCGCCATGGTGGGGGTCGGGCTCGTCGGGGGAACGGCATCGGCACAGCCCGCGCCCAAGCCGACGACCCTTCTCCAGACCGACCTCACCTCGGGGAAGAAGTCGAAGATCGACGGCGGCGGCGGCTCGTTCGACTCCGAGCTCGACGCGGCGCTCGGCGGGCCGCAGGGCTTCTCGACGCAGGAGCTCGAGAAGATCGAGAACAACATCAAGAAGGAGCTGCAGCGCGATCGCCCGCGCGCCACCCCGCGCCTCATCGTCTTCCTCTACCCGGGCAAGATCACCGTCGAGAAGCTGAAGTCGATGACCGAGATCTTCGTCGACATCCAGCTGGTGATGGACCCCTGCGAGCGCACCGTCTGCAAGGAGGCGGTGGCGCGCCACATCGAGCTCGTCGGGCGAGCGGTCGGCGCCCCGACGCTGCAGGGCCCTGGCCACAAGCTCACCTGGAAGAACCTGTCGCTCGAGACGTCGGTGAAGATGCACGACACCGAGCTCACCGTGTACAAGGTGCCGATCGCCGACTGCATCGCCGCGTCGAAGAAGCCCGGCGGGGGCCTCGCCTGGCTGTCGTCGATGGACAAGGCCGAGCAGGACTACGAGCCCATCGTCCAGAAGGCGATCGCCAGGCGCGCCAACGCGCGGCGCGTGGCGCTGGTCGGGGCGCCGCAGGTCACGCGCGGCAAGGACGACGTCGGCGTGGTGCTGAAGGCGAAGGGCGACCGAAATCGTGTCCAGCAACAAGTCATCGACGCCTTCGCCGCCGCGGCCGAGGGGCTGCGCGAGAACCCCAAGACGCCGACGCAGACGCAGCTCGAGCTCCTGCTCGACGTCGACGGGGGCCGCGGCTCGGCGCCGCGCCGCTTCCGCGCGCCCGGCAACCCCGTGGGCCTCTACCTCGACCGCCAGCTCGACGGCGGCGCGCTGTGGGCGAGCTACGTCACCGAGGTGAAGAAGCAGCCCGGCGCGGCGTCGATGTCGTTCGACGACGCCGAGGCCAGCGGCCGCGCCCCCATCGGTGGCGACGCCGGCGAGCCCGACGACAACGAGGTCATCAGCCTCCTGTCGTCGAACTTCGGCTCGATCGGCGGCTGCGCCAAGGCCGAGGCGGCGAAGAGCTCGTCGTTCAAGGGCGTGACCATCGTCTTCAAGTGGAACCCCGACGGCAAGGCGACCGGCATCACCACCAAGGAGTCGCAGTACAAGAGCGGCGCCCTCGCCGGCTGCCTCAAGAACGCGATCGAGTCGCTGCGCCTGCCGCGGTTCTCCGGCGGCGCGCGCGAAATCGAATATCCGATTCGGCTCAAGTGACCCGGCCCCGAGGCCAATAAGGAGCGTGTATGGAGAACGAGCTCACGATGACGCTGTTCCAGATGGGGCGCAGCCTGGCCTGGGCGATCGTCGCCGCCGTCAGCTTCGCCTTCTCGATGGGGCTGGCGATCAAGGTCTTCGACTGGCTGTCGAAGGACATCAACGAGTGGGAGGAGATCAAGAAGGGCAACATCGGCGTCGCCCTCATCTTCGTGGCGATGATCCTCTCGATCGGCCTCGTGCTCTACAAGGTCATCTGATCTACCTCACCGTCGAGAAGTAGCCCGCCGCCGGCGCGCGCCGGAACTTTTCGCGCGACCGCGTGTCTATCTCCAGGAGAGCGCGCATCACCACCCGCCGCGAGGGTCGCACCGGCCGCGCGTGCGCCGCGCGCCCCTCCGACGGGCGTCGTGTGCCCGGCGAACCCCACATCGGGAGGAGCAATGGAGACCCGCGCCGCGATCGAAGTCATCACCCTGCTCGAAGAGTCGGTGCGCGACGTGCGCTACCTCGTCGACCCGTCGCTGGGACGGCCGCGCCCGCGCACGCACGCGCTCCTCGCCGCCGGCGCCCTCGCGCTCACCGTCGCGGTGACGCTCTTCTGGATCGCCTTCGCCGAGGTCGTGCGCGCGCACGGCGCCGGGATGCCGCCGCGCATCGGCGGCGGGGCGCTCGATGTCGTCGCCTTCCTGGCGCTCGTCGGCGGGACGGCGCTCCTCACGCGCGGCCTCCAGCGACGGGCGCGCGAGCGTCGCTGCGATGAGGCGACGATCTCGGCCGTGCTGCTTGACGGAAATTCGAGCGGCGAGGTCCCGCTGGTCCGCCCGACGGGGCGCCGCTTCGACCTCGTCTTGCGCCGCGGGATGCGCGGCGAGGTGACCACGCGCGGGCGCCGCGCCACCGTCGATGAGCTGCTCGCCGCCGGCGGGCCGCAGGCGCGCGAGGTGCCGGTGCCGCTCGAGGCCGACGCGCGCGCGCACTTCACCGTCGGCGCGGTGACGGTGCTGATCACGGCGTCGGAGGCGCCCGCCACGCGCCACCTGCCCCCGCCGGTCGACTGGCGCGCGCATGTCTACACCGGCGGCGCCGCCGTCGCTGGCGCGGTGGGCCTCGCGCTGCTCATGGCGATCCCGCCCGATCCGCAGACGCTGGCGCTCGATCGCGTGATCGCCGACGGGCGGCTGCCGGCCTTCGTCATCAAGATGCCCGAGCCGCCCGAGGAGAAGACGCCGGCGACGCCGGGCGCGGATCGCGGCGCCGCGTCGCAGAAGGCCAAGGGCGAGGCGGGCAAGGCCGGCAAGCCGGGCGCCACGCCGGCGCCGAAGCGGCTCGCGGTCCACGGGATGCTCGCCGACAACCAGCGCCGCTACGCGCGAGAGGCAGCGACGGAGGCGGCCGAGAAGGCCGGCATCCTCGGCATCCTGAAGGCGGGGGAGTCGTCGTCGATCGGCGCGATCTTCTCGCCGGAGTCGGCGCTCGGCCCCGACGCCATCACCACGCTCGGCGGGCTGAAGGGGACCGAGATCGGCGACTCCGACGGCGTCCTCGGCCTGGCGGCCAACGGCACCAAGCGCGGCGGCGGCGGCGACGGCGACACCATCGGGATGTCGGCGCTGCCGACGATCGGCAAGGGCGGCCTCGACCCGAACGGCGACTACGGCAAGCGCGTCGCGGTGCTGCGCGACAAGAAGAAGGACGTCCGCATCGAGTCGCCGACGCCCGAGGTGAAGGTGATCGGGATGATCGACAAGGAGATGATCCGCCGCGTCGTGCGCAAGCACATCAACGAGGTGAAGTACTGCTACGACAAGCAGCTCCTCCGTCAGGGCGATCTCGCCGGGCGCGTGGTCACGCGATTCCTGATTGACACGAATGGTCGCGTGATGGCGTCGACCATCGAGGCCTCCACCCTCGGCGCGCCGGAGGTCGACCGCTGCATCGCCGAGGCGGTGCGCCGGTGGGAGTTCGTGAAGCTCCCCGGCCCCGTGACCATCAGCTACCCCTTCCAGTTCAAGCCGTCCGGCCTCTGATCCGCGGCGCGCGCCCGCTCGTACCCGCTCGGGAGGGAGCGCATGGCGAGACCAGTGATCTACGACCCCACGCATCCGGCGGCGGGGTACGCGGTGGTGGGCGAGCGGGTGCACGTGCTGGCGCGGGGCGACGAGACCGGCGGCGGCGAGGCGTTCATCCAGGAGGGCCCGCCGGGCTCGGGGCCGCCACCGCACACGCACCCATGGGACGAGGCCTACCTGATGCTCGATGGCGAGATGGACGTCCTCGTCGGCGAGCGCACGCTGCACCTCGTCCCCGGGATGTTCGTCTACATCCCGGCAGAGACGGTGCACTGTTTCCGCTATACAACAAAGGGCCGCTTCTTCTCGTACACCTCCGCGCCGGGCGCGGCGCGCTTCTTCGAGGAGCTCGACCGCGACGTCCCGGTCACCGATGGGGCGCCCGATCTCGGCCGCGTCGTCGAGGTCGCGCTGCGCAACCGCGTGCGCCCCGCCGGCCCGCCGCCCGACGCCGCCCGGGTCGATTGACCCGAGCGCCGGCCACCGCACCTGCCACCGAAGCGACGGGATATCGCGAGGTTACGAGCGGCGCGCCGCTTGCTCTGGTAGGCCGGGATGCGTCGCGCCCTCCTCGTCCTCCTGTGCGGACTCGCTGCCTGCGCCCCCGACGGCTCGGCCGCCGATGGCGATGACGTCGCCGAGGCGGGCGCGCTCGACGGGGCGCTGCTCCGCGACTTCACCGGAGACGGAAAGTTCGACGAGGCGGGCCACCCGCTCAACGCGCGCGTGACCGAGGCCGAGGCCGTCTGCCGCGGGCGCGGCAAGCGCTGGACGCGCGTGTTCGAGATCGACGCCCGCCGCGACGGCGCCGGGGAGGTGTGCCGCGGCCCGCTCGACGGCGGCGAGCAGCGCGGCGAGCTGACGCTGAGCGCGCGGCTGTGGGCCAGCGACTTCCGCGCCGGGCGCGACATCGCCACCGTCGAGGTCTGGGAGGGGGACCACCTCCTCGGGATCTCGACGCTGCGCCCGACGGCGGTGCGCGCGCAGCGCCGCTGGATGCACCTCGCGGTGCCCGTCGATCACGAGGGCGACGCGCCGCTGTCGGTGCGCGTGGTGGGCGCGGGCAACGGCCGGCTGGTGCTCGACTCGTTCGAGCTCTTCCCGTCGGACTTCCGGCTGGTCGTCGCGCCCGGCTCGGGCGAGGTGACCGATCGCGATCAGCTCACCTTCGAGGCGGCGCTGGGCGCGGACATCACGCTTGACGGAAATGGCGTCGACCTCTCCGATCAGCTCGCTGCGCTCGAGCGCAGCGGCCGCGCCACCGTCGAGCGGACCAGCTACCGCCGCCTGGTGAAGGTGGCGGTCGGCGATCTCCTGAAGGGGCTGACCGGCGACGTCGAGCTCGCCGCGCGCACCGACGGGGGCGACGCCGCGCGCGTGCAGCTCCGTCGGGCGGCGCCGCCCTGCCGCTGGGAGGGCGACCCGAGCGGCCGCCGCGTGCTGGTGACCGGCTTCCAGCCCTTCCCCGCCGACGCGCGCCACGAGAACGTCTCGGGCGTGGCGGTGCGCGCGCTCCGCCCGTCGGCGCTGCGCGGCGCACAGGTGATGCGGATGGTGATGCCCGTCGAGTACGACCGCGCCGCCGCCCAGGTCGCGTCGGCGATCGCGCGCTGCGCCCCCGACGTCGTCGTCAGCTTCGGCCAGGGCGCGGCCTCGATCGCGCTCGAGCACACCGCCTGGAACCTGAAGGACACCAGCGAGGTCCCGGGCGGCGTCCCCGACAACCGCGGCGCCATCGCCGCGGTGCTGCCCATCGATCCCGACGGCGAGGAGAGCCGCCCCGCGACATTACCGCTAGACACGATCGACGCCGCGCTGCGCGCGCTCGGCGAGCGCCCCGTCCCGAGCGACGACCCGGGCCGCTACATCTGCAACAACGTCTTCTACGTCGCCGCCGGCGCCGCGCCGCGCGCCGGGTTCGTCCACCTGCCCTACACCACCGTCTTCACCGACGCGGTGCGCGCCCGCTACGGCGCCGTCGTCGAGGCGGTGGTCAACGCGACTGTCCGTTAGCGCGCCGCGCGGGCGGTGCTACGATCGATGGCATTCCTCCGTCGATGCGCGCTGCCCCCGTCGTCCTGCTGCTGATCACCGTTGGGGTCGCGCGCGCCGGTGAGCCGACGCCGTGGGCGCTGGCGAAGAGCCCGGCGCCGGGGCCGGCGCAGGCCATCGGCCGCTATGGCGGCGGCTGCATCCAGGGCGCGGCGCGGCTGCCGCTCGAGGGCAAGGGGTTCCGCGTGGCGCGCCCCGAGCGCGGGCGCCTCTTCGGCCATCCGCTCCTCGTGGCGATGGTGCGCGAGCTCGGCGGCAAGGCGCGCGCGCTCGGGCTGCCCTTCATCGCCGTCGGTGATCCCACGCCGCTGCGAGAATCCGAGCACCTTCGCGTACCAGCCCTGTGTCTTGCCAAACACGCGGCGCGCGCCCGTATCCGCTGGCGGCCCAGCCTGCTCTTCGAGGAGGTCGAAGAGCACGAGAGCGGCTGAGTGAAGTAGCCGGCGGTGCGTGCCTGGATGACGTGCCGAGAGTGCGTGGTGCAGCCCTCGGGGCCGCTTCGTCAGCGTGCGACGGAACCCGCGCGCGACGTAGCCACGCCGTGAGTAGAGATGCGTCGCGATGAGGCGCTCAGCCTCGGCGCGGACAAGGTCGCCCCGTTCTTCCAGCTCGTGTGCGCGCAGATCGCGCACCGTGGAACGCTTCACGTTCTTCGCCTTTCTCGACGGAGAACGGAGCGCGGAGGAGATCGTCAGAAATTGACAACACGATCCCTCTCGCCTAGATTCGGGGTAGCTGGCCTCGCAAACCAAGCTACCCTGAATCAGGTGTTCGCACTCCGACTCTCGTCGGTGCGGACCCGAATGAAGGATACGAAACCCCGAGCGACCAACTCGGGGTTTCGTGTTTTCAGGTCCTATGTCGTTGCGTTCTTCAACACGTCCCTCTCAGACGACTCCTCCGGCAGCTTCGGTAACATTCGCATCTGCTCCACGACATCGGCCGGAGCATCCGTTGCTCGCTCCAGCTCGTTGATCGCTCGATCGACTGCCGCCCGGATGATTGCTGACTGGGTGACTCGGTGCCGACGAGCGACGCGTCGAAGACGCCTATTCTGCTCAGGAGTGAAGTAGACGGTCGTCGTCTTGAGCAGGCGCTTCTCCATGCCCATGACGATAGGTGACCATACACTACGTGATCAAGTTTTTATATGATCAATAGTTTCTTGTGGATAGGCGACTTCTAGGCGACTTCTTTGCGCAATCGCGCAAATGCACACGCGTCGAAGAGATCTCCCCGCTCTCGCCACACAGCATGAGCCGCACGAATCGGCACATGGAGTTGTGATTTCACAACTCCACGTCACGCCCAGAACTCAAATGCCCCCACCGTCGAGAGGTAGCGTTGACCCTCGCGAGACCACTTCGCGCGGAGCGCGGCGGAGGTGAAGCGGTAGCCGGGGCGCCGCTCGGCGACGAGGCGATCTTGCACGGCCGGCTCGAAGAACGCGCGCGCCCCCTGCGTGGGGTCGCGCTCGAGCGGCTCGGCGAGCACGTCTTTGGCAAGGCGCCTGGCTGCGTCGGTGGCGGGTCGTGCCGAGGAGAACGGCCGCCCTCGGCAGCACGGCCCGCAGGGCTGACACACCAGGCGGGCAATCGTCGTCTTCCGGCGGCGCGCGCGGTTGCGCACCGTCCAGGCAATCGCGCGCCGCTCCTCGTCGCTGTAGCGTGTCGAGCCCGCCTCGCTGGCGATGACGCGCGCGAGGGCCTCCACGTCGTCCGTGACGACGTCGCCGCCGACCGGCTCGCCGGTGCGATCGACGGCTCGGCCGTTGTCGTTGCGGTCGCGCAAGAGGAGGGCCGCCGCGGCGGCCACCGCGCCACCACCGACGAGGAGCGCCAGGAGCGTGGTGGCGCTGTCGTCGCGCGTCGTCGCGCGGCGGCGCTTCACCAGCGGCTCACCGTCGCGCGTGCGCCATGCGCCGCGCGCGCGCGATCAGGCGGTTTTTGGCAGTGACGTAGGCGCTCGTGACGCGTGGGTCGCCGCCCTGGTCGTGGAAGCCCTCCTTGCCGAGCTTGTCGCGCACGAGCGCGCGCCAGGCGGCGCGGATCTGCGTCTCGCTCGCGTTGAGCGGCACCCGGAGCAGCATCGCCGCGCGCATGTCGTCGAGCTCCTCCGGATCGATCGGATCGATGGGCGGCGACGGAGGAGGAGGCGCCGACGCGCGCGGCGGAGGCGGCGGTTGGTCGTACGGCGGCGGCGGGTACCCCCCACGCGCGGCGGCGGCGGCTCGCGCGGCCTCGGCGGCGAGGTACGCGTTCAGGCCCGCGACGGCGCCGGACACGACGGCGCCAACGATCTTGCGCCAGGGGAACGGCTGCGCCGTCTTCGCCGGAGCGCGCTTGCGACGGCGGCGGCGACGCGGTGGCGGAGGCTCCTCGAACGTCACTCCGATCGGCTGCCCCTCGTAGAACTCGACCGTGGCCACGACCGGGTCCTCGTTCTCGTCGTAGCCCACGGCCTCGACATACGCGGCTTCATCGGCAGCGGCGTACACGTCTACGTCTACGTCTTCGTCTTCGTCTGCGAAGACGAAGTCCGCCTCCGCCTCGAGGGGGACGGCGCGCTGGCGCTGGCGTGGCGCGGCGCCTCGGGCGAGCTCGTCGTGTGCGGTCGGTGTCCGTCGTCGGGGCATGGCGAACCCTCAGTTGGTGGTGTCTTTCCAGGCCGCAAGCTCACGCGCGAGCGACTCCTTGGCCGCCTTGACCTCCTCGGCGACCGCGAGCGCGCGGCGCGAGAGCTCCATCAGCTCATCGCTGCTGCCGACGCTGGGCGGAAGCGCGGCCTGGGCACGCGTGAGCGCAGCCATGAGCGGCCGAACGCCGGCCATGCAGCGCACGCGCTCGGGGAAGCGTTTCGGCACGGCGAAGCGCGGTGACGATCTGCTCGAGCTGCGCGAGGAGACTCTGGAGCGGCTCGAGCGCGGGCGTTCGGGGCGTTCGGGACATCAGAACGGCACATCCTCGAGCGGCGGCAACAGGCTATGCCCGTCCACGACATTATCGCGCGGCTTCTGCGACCGGATCAGCTCGAACTGACGATCCACCGCGTCATCGGGCCGGTCATAGAGCTCGATGGCGATCTGGACGCGCCTCGGGTCGTAGGTCGGTCCCGCGCCTCGCCCCGACCACGACCACAGGTGACGGCGCAGCGTCGGGAGGAGTCGCCCACGGTGCGACTCTCCGACGTAGAGGAGCTCTTTCGTCTCCGCGTCGCGGATGAGGTACACGCCGTGTCTCCCCGCGAGCGCGCGCACCCAGGCGGCCCACTGCCCATTTTTGTCAATCGGAGAGCGCCAGCTCGTCCGGCCTGCGTTTCGTGGTGCCCCCTCGTGCTCCTCGGCGCGCGGCCGAAGGTACAAGCCGACGCCAATCCCGGCGAGGACCCCACCGAAGAACAAGGCAAGGCGGGCGTCGTCGGTCATTGCACGGGGTGCGGACGGCGACCGGGCACCGGCGGGAAGAGCCTCTCTTCCAGCTTGTCGCATTCGTCGATGCACGCGTTGAGGCGTTCGATCAAGGGCACGGGCAGCGTCGACGCGCACTGCACGCAGAGCAGATCCGGATCGCTCCCGGCCCCCAATCCGTGCGCGCCGAGAAACGGGCTGACCAGCAGCCATCCTCGCAGCGCTGGGGGTTGTCTCGTGACGACGACCGGCTGCTGGCCCACGTCTTCGGTCGTGGCCTCGGCGCCGCAGCCCGAGCACGTGTAGATCGTGATGATCTTCTTCATCGCCTCGTCCTCCCGTTCTCGATTCTCCTCGGCTCAGCGAAGCAGCGCGCGAAGGAGCACCACGCCCCCGAGCATGCCTCCACCGAGGAGCGCCCACTTCTTCCAGTCGGCTCCGGCTCCGTCGAGCGTGGCCTTGATCTGACTCGAGAGCTCCTCGCCAAAGGTCGTTGCGCCCTTGCCCGCCCGAAGCACCTCGGTGGCATTCTTGAGGAGCGCCTCGGCGTCCCGCGCGATGCGCTCGCGCTCCTCGGCAGTCGTCGACTTCTTCCACCGCTCGAGAAGCTGTCTCGCGGAATTCCGGTAGGGGTCCGTCTGATCGGAGCGCCCCCACATGTCGAACGGCCCTGAGAGCGCGCGATCGGTCTTCTGAAGGAGCGCCTCGAGCGCGCCGAGCGCCGTCCCGAGGCGACGCTCAGCCGACACCGCGGGCTCGGCGTCGCGCCGTCGGGTCACCATGCGGCGCGGCTCGAGCGAGGCGGCGAGGGCCTCCGCCTCCCCGGCGAGCGCGGCCCGCTCCTCGAACGGAGCGACGCTCCATCGCGTCTCGAGCGCGTGGAGCGCCCTCACCGTCGCGTCATCGACGCGAGGGCGAAGGCTCCACGGCTCGGACGAGAAGATGCGCGCGCGCACGGCGTCGATCGCGCGCGCAAAGCGGGCCTCGCTCGGCAGCATCGACACCATCGGCAGCATCGACATGGCGTTACTGCTGCTCGACGTCGCCGCCCTGGCCGGCGTCGGCGCCCGAGCTCGAGAAGGCCGCGCGCACCGGAACGCGCAGGCGGTTCGGCTCGACCCGCGTTCCCTTCGGAGCGCGCCACCGCACGGTCACGTGGATCGTGTCGCCCGAGGTGACGCGCGGCTCGTCGGTGATGTCCTCGCCGCGATGGGTGCGGATCTGGATCTTGTCGAGCATGAATGCCGCCGGCTCGGGGACCTGCTTATCCGGCACGCCCCCCACGACCTCGACGCGCCCGAGGACCACATCGACGCGCGCGGCGCCGTCGGGCACCGTGAACGAGACCGGCGCGGCCTCGTGCGCCACGGTGTCGGCGACGGCCACCCCGCCCTTCTTGGCCGCGGCGGCCGAGCTCGGCGCGCTCACGTCGCCATGGCCGTTGCCGTTGCCGTCGAAGCCGGGGTTGTAGCTGTACGAGCGCTGCTGCATCGGCGCGGACGTCGTCGGCGACGTCCCCGGCAGCGTCGCCGGGGCCGGCGAGAACACGAACGCGACCGGCGGCCCACCCGGGATCGGGTTCGGCATCGTCCCGAGCATCGCCGACGACATGACGATCGTCCCCGGCGCGACGTAGCTCGTGAGCCCCGGCGGCGTCCCCGGCGGCGGGACGGCGGGCGTCTTCTCCGTCGAGGACGGGGGCGAGGCGCTCGCGGGCGGCGGCGTCTCCGTTCCGGGCGTCGTCGTTCCCGACGGCGCCGCGGCCGGGAGCGGGTACTTGCGATACTCCGGCGTCGCGAGCTCCTCGATGAAGTTCATCGGCAGCGCCGACGAGCCGGGCAGGCCCGAGTCCGACCACCGGCCGGTGTCGAGCGTGTCGAGACCTTGGGGCTGTCCTCCCGTCGGAGAACCCGAGTAGTGCTGGTAATCGGGCGTCAAAAAGTCCATCGGATACACCTTTCCCGTTGGGCCTGGTCGTCGCCTCCGCGGCGACGCAAGCGGCGCGAGCCGCACGGCTCGCTGTCAGTTCGCGCCGTCTTCTTTAACGACGCGACGTGTTCTCGTGTCGACGACGCAACGGCGCGCTCGTCGACAAGGACGGACGACGGAGCGTTATGAGGCCCGGCCGGTCACGAGCTCGGCGATCTCGGAGAGCTGCGCGTTCGAGACGCCGACCTGCACCGCGAGCTGACCGAGGTCCTTCAGCATCTCGATCCGCTCGTTGTAGGTCTGGAGGTTCGCCTGATACTGCATCGTCCACATCTTCTGGAACGGCTCGGGGAGCCCCTCCGGGATCTGCGGCGGCTCGGGCTTCTTCACAAGGTGCTTGCCGAAGATGACCAGCGCCGCGCCAGCGACGGGCACGAGCGGGTGATTCTTCAGGCCGTCCCACATCGACGTGATGCGCGTGGCGGCCGGCGGGCACGGCGGGGGCGGCACGATGCCCCCCACCGGGATCGTCGCCCCGAGCGGCGGCCTCGACGGCTCGATCCACGCGCCGCGCTGGTGGTCGTAGAACCAGCCGGCGAGCTGCGTGCCGGGCTTGCCCCGGAGCGCGCGCCCCGACGGAAAGCTCGTCGGCCGACCGTTGTAGAGCCACGCGCGCCCATCCCATGACCACGCCGGCTCACCCACCACTTCGACGCTGCCCGCAGGCGGGAGAAAGTTCTTGTATGCAGTTGCCATCTCGTCTGTCCTTTCTTGCCTAGCAAGAATCCTAGGCGATTTTTTGCCTAGCAGAATCTAGGCGCCCTGGTCGGGAACCTCGAACGTCTCAACGCCGTCGTTGCGGCCCTCGTAGGCGAGCTCGGTCATGACCTCGTCGGCGTTACGGCGCGTCCAGTCGTACTCGGCGCCGCCATAGACGCTGTCGGGCACGTACTCGCCGCCGCCCATCGGGAAGCCGCCGCCGTAGCCAGCGTTCGGATCGGGATAGGGCGGCGGCGGCCACTGCGGCCCCGGCGGCGGCCACTGCTGCTGCGGCGGCCACTGCGGCCCCGGCGGCCACTGCTGCTGCGGCGGCGGCCACCCGGGCGGCCCCTGCGGCGGATAGCCGCCGGGGAAGTTCGGAGGCGGAGGAGGCGGCGGGAACGCCCCCGGATAGCCCGGCGGGGGCATCATGCGGCCACCACCCGGTGCGGCCACGACGATCGGCGCCGGGCGCGGCCCCATCCCTCCCGGCCTGGCCGCCATCGGCGGCGGGATGTAGACGGCGTTGCGCTGCTCTTCCCGGAGCTGCTCGACGAGCTGCTCGTGGTGCGCGAGGAGCTGCTGCTTGACCGCGTCGTCCAGCTCCTCACGCGTCACCGCGTGGCCGGCGGCTTGGCGCCCGGGCTGCGTCGCCGGCTTGGTCGTGGTCGGCTTCTGCTGCGCGAGATCGAGCAGCGTCAGGCCCATCCCAAGACCCGCCACGCCGTTGGCGACGGAGTTGAGCGTGCCGCCCTTGGGCGTCATGACGCCCGCCAGCGCCCCGGCCGCGGCGGCGCCGCCCGCGATCACGGCCGGCGAGACGTTCGCCCGCTTGGCCAGCCACAGCGCCGCCAGCGCCGAGGCCGCGCCGCCTCCGATCGCGGGCAACGTCGACGTGAGGAAGTTCCCCCCGGCCGACTTGATCGACGCGTTACGCCGCTTCTTCGTCGGGCTGCTAGGGCGCCGCTTGACCAGGGCCGCCGGTGGGCGGCCACCACCAGACAGCGCTTTCATTCGTTTCGTGGGCATCGAGCGAGCCTCCTTGCGACTTGGGTGCAGCCGTCGGCGGCGCAGTCGTACCTATCCGCCGGACGGTACCTCGGAAACGCTTGCCTATGCGATCGGGGCGTGGTTGCGGGGGGCGGCTAGATCGTCGACGGGGCAGCGACGAGACGCGCG
>Ga0272446_1000100_pt1 | contig 115955 bp, 107 predicted proteins | sample YNPCB0061_FD_194587 | JGI IMG/M metagenome (GOLD analysis project Ga0272446, IMG submission 194587) | Hot spring microbial mat communities from Yellowstone National Park, WY, United States - YNP-CB-006-1 | ecosystem: Environmental > Aquatic > Thermal springs > Hot (42-90C) > Sediment | place...
CGTGCGGGTCCAGAGATAGGCGACCGGCTGGAGGAAGCCAGGGGGGAGGGACATGTCGGCGGCCGCGGCATGCTGGTTGCCATCCTCCTCATCCGAGTCGTCGCCTCCATCGTCGGACAGTAACGAACGGGCAACGGCCGATGCCTCGAGCTTCACGCCTCGCTTCAGCTTCCCTTCCTGGATGACCTTCCACCCTCCGGTCTGGCGATCAAACTCGATCTCCGGCGGCTCGGCCCAAACCTCCGGATCGGGAATCGGCGGGTAGAGGTTGCCGATCTGTTTGCGGACCCGGTCGAGCACCCAGTGGCCCCAGTAGCGGACCTCCGCTGCCAGGCCGCCCCAGGTCTGCTTTGGACCTGTCATGCCGGGCACGTTGCGATCAGGCTGACCGTACTTCTGCGGATAGACGAGCGTGCAAAGCTGGATGATGTGGGCGACCGGGTTGAGGTCGAGCGCGTAGGCCTCGCAGCCCAGCCGCAGCGCTTCGAGGGGTATCGCACCGCCGCCGGCGAACATGTCGAGCACCTTGGGCCGCGGAGCACGGCCGGCCTCGATGTCCTCGACAGTGACCGGCTTACCGGTTTCGCGGGTCAGCCGCTCCGCGTGGGCTTCGAGGATGTGCCGCTGAGCCTGGGCGATCACCTTGGGATCGCCGGGATATTTGCAGAGTCGGGTAACGAACTCGGCGGCGGCCCGGCGATTCAGACCGCGCTTGGTGCCGTTGCGGACTGCTTCGGCTTTTGCGGGATCGGCGGGGGGATTTTTCAGTTCGACCTCCTTGACCCAGCGATCGGCCGACACGAGCGCTCCGTAGACCGCGGCCCGGCAAGCCACGAGCGGCCGCCGCGCCCACCACAGATGCAGCGTGGAGATGTGCCCCTTGCGGACCGACTTTTCGCGCGAGGCCTCGGCGCTGATGGCCTCGATGGGGAGGTAGTCTTCGATGAGGCGGAGGTGGTCAGACATGGAGAACCTCCTCTTCCGAAATTGGCAGGTCCTCGCTGACGGCCACGCCGAGCCAACTCAGGATGTTCAAGGATCGAATGGCCAGAGCGACTTCCTTTTCGTTGAGTGGCGGACGGCGTTTTTGCTTCCAGGCCATGACCTCGCGCAAGATGGCCGCTTCGTTCGGCGGGTCAGCTTGCTGCTTCAGCTCGGAGGCCGCGAAATGGACCGTGGCGGCAATCTCGGCCTGGTCCGTGCGCAGCCGCATGAATAGGTCCGCAATCTTTTCGATGGTCGAGCGCCATTTGTCGATCTCGTCCCTATAGACGCGCTGAGCGTCGGGGAAGGTGTGGCCGACGCGGACGGCGAACATGCGCCCCAGCCTCTCCTCACGCACCAGACCATTGTTGACCAGGGCGGTAATGCGTTTCTTCAAATCCGGAGAATAGGGACCGAAGCTGCCGCGTTGATAGCGAAGGCCCGTGGGCACGCCGTATTGCGTGGCGAAGTAAGCGATCTTCTGGAAGGTCGTTCGCCCCACGGGCCAGTGATGCGGTTCTTTTTCAAGTCGATCCAGGATCTCCACGATGGCCACCCACGCTGCCCCGATCCGGTCAGGCGATGGATGTCGGACAGCGGATTCCGACGGCGATCCGTCCTGATCGAGGAACGAGGGCTTGAGTTCATCGTGGGGCGTGCCGAACGGGGCGTACAGTTCAACCGGAATGTCCATCCGTTTGAGGTAACGGTATAGCGTCGGCCCCACCACACGCCATTCGAGGTTGCCATGTCCGCAGCCGAGCGGCGGGACGGCGAGCGACTCGATGCCCCATTCCCGATAATGGGCCAGCAGATACTCCAGGCCCTGCTCGATGTCCTGCAGGCGCGACACGGACCGCCAGTGATCCTTGGTCGGGAAATTCAGCACCCAGGGCGGCATGAGGGTCCGGTAGAGGTAGGGGCGTTCAAGTCGAACTTCGCCCCGGTTGCAGCGTGCGACGTAATCGTCATACATCTCCGGAAAGCGGTTCTTGAACTCGAGCGCCACACCCTTGCCCATCACGCCGACGCAATTGACTGTGTTGACGAGCGTCTGCGCCTCCGAATCAAACAGGTTGCCGATTTTGACGGTCACCATGATTACATTCCCAACTAAGCGAAGAACAGGTGGCTGTTCACTACTACCTGCAATGCTCCCGCGTTCGCTTGAAGGCGTTGACGCACGTCTTCGCTCCAAACGTAGGCGCACCGAAGATACCGAGGGTCCACGCGGTCGGGAACAAGAACTTCTGCGCACTTCGCCGACTTCTTGCGGTAGTACTGGATGACGTCCGGGTCGGTCCAGTACTCGGCGAACGTCAGTTCTCGATTGACGATTGCCAGACCAGCGGGAGCAGCCGCGAAGCGAACGTAATCGCCGCTCGCATTGCCATCCGTGACGACGACGTTGGCCAGGTCGAGGACGTCGGGGGAAATCGACAGAACGCACAGCTGGTCTCGCTGATCCAACCTCTTGTACAGCATGGGATTTCGAGCGCATATGTACAAATTTACATATTTATGGAGCCTTCGGCCACCGGGGACCGCGACTCGGGCTCGCCGATCTTGAATCTCCTGCATGGCGACGGAAGCCGGCCTGTGCCTGGCCGCGCGCACGTTGGACAGCAGGCCGTGTTGCAAGATCGAGGGCACATTGCAAATCGGCGTGATGTAGTGCAACTCCTGTAGGTCATGTCGCTCCATCACTTGCTGGTTGTTTAGCGGCTCGCTCGATGGCTTCAGCCGGAATATCAAAGTGCCGTGCGGCGATCACCTCGCGCTTGGCGTGGTCCAGTCGCGCGGCTGGGTTGCGAATGGTGACGAGTTCGGGATTCGGGCCTAGCGGATCCCAGACGACGTACAACCAGTAGCTGTCGCCGAGTTGAGCGGCCTTGTACCATTCGTTCGTGGTCAAGCGAATGGGAAAACCCGCTGTCCGGCCCTTCACCTCGATGCGCCGGATGCCTTCCACGGGGTCGCGGTAGCCGGTCTGGGGATCGGCCGGTCCCAGGCTACGGACATCGAAGCCGATCTTCAGATGGCCGACCCGCTCGCACTCCCATCCGCGGTTTGTTTCATAGGCCACGACGAGGTCCTCGGCCGCTTTTTCGGAGCGACGGCGGACGTCCGCGTCCACGTCTTCCGGAGCCGGTGTCACACTGGCTGCAATGGTGGCGGCACCAGGCAGTACCAGCGCTGTAGCCACATGACGCACCGGACCGTGCCGCACGAGCGTCAGGCGGTCCAGTCCCGCCAGCCGATCGCGCTGCGCACGGACCAGATCATCCAGTTCGTTCTGGGCACGCTGGCGAGCGATGGCGACCTCCGGCTGAGTGGTCTCCCGCGCCTGCAATGCCATCACGCGATCCTGGGCAGCACGGACGCGCGCCTCGAAGGAGCGCTTCAGGTAGTCGCGGCACACGTCCACAAACCGCCGACGCTCTTCCAGGCAGCGATTCCGCAGCTCCATCTGGTAGCTGCACTTGATGAAATCGGCAGCGGCAGCCGCGTCGAACACATCCAGCGAATCTGGCGGTGCGCGGTGCGGCGGCAGGTCCAGCAAGCAATCGGCCGGTACGACCGAGAACTTCTCCGCTCCGCTGGCTTGCCCCGACATTTCCTCGCGGACGGCGACCAACTCGCCATGCAACGTCTGTTGCTCGCCTTTGCTGTTTTGGCCACGGATAGCAACCTCGAAGAAGTGCAACCGATAGGGGGATTCGGCCATCTCATCGACGAAGACGGCTGCGCCGCCTAGCAGAGTTGCAAGCTGCTCGTTGAGCTTTTCGTCGACGGCGGCGTACAGCGGATGCCCCGGGCCGACCAGCACGGCGTCGAGATGCTGATCCTGGTCGAGGTGTTCCTTGTGGAAGGTCACCTTGCGGTAGGCGGGATCGGGTTTGCCCAGCTTGCGAACCGCTTGCAGACGGTCGGAGCGCAGGTCTGCCAGAACGTGTTCGATCCGCCACAGGCCGTCGGCGCGCGGCTCCACCTTCAGCCCCACGGCGGCAGCCGCCTTGATGAAATGCTCCTCGACGTAGCGGGGCATCAGCCGACGTTCCTCGGCCTTGGCGTTCGCTTTCTGGAAGCCGGAAAAGTCCACGTTGGCCCGCGCCAGCGCGATGCCAGTCGCCTCCTCGTACTGCTTGAGCTTGTTCGGATCGATGCAGGCGATCTGGTCGAGGTAGTCGTCCAGCCGTCTCGGATCGAAGGCCGCTTCGCGGAGAATTTCGGGTAGGTTCACGACGTTGATCGACATCACTTCGCCGATCACGTCGAAAACACGGTCTGCGAGGACCGCGCGCATCTGTTCGAGCTTCTCCAGCAGGCGCTCCAGGATGCGCCCTTCGACAATGGGTTGACCTTCCTCGGATTCCCCGGCCACGAAATTGAAGACATGCACGTCCCGCTCCTGGCCGATCCGATGGATACGGCCCAAGCGCTGCTCTAACCGGGTCGGGTTCCAGGGCAGATCGTAGTTGATCATCAGCCGGCAGAACTGCAAGTTGATGCCTTCGCCGGCGGCCTCCGTTGCCACGCAGATTTGCTTCTCGACCCGGAACTGCTCCTGGGCGCGCTTGCGTTCGTGGGGGTTCATGCCGCCGTGAATCTGGCAGGTGGTGTAACCCCAGCGGCCCAGATGTTCGCACAGGTAGTTCAGCGTATCGCGGTGTTCGGTGAAGATGAGCAGCTTGCCCCGGCCGTCGCTCAGTTCCTTGAACTCGGCCCGTTCGAGGCATTCCTTCAAGGCGGCCAGTTTGGAATCGCTGGCATGATCGCGCACCCGGCGGGCCTGAGCCAGCAGATCCTGGAGAGCGGCGATCTCGGTCCGCAACTGGTCGAGCGTAGCGGCCGACGTCGATTGATCTGCCAGCCGATCCCGGTCGGGGTCATCGAGGTCATCTTCGTCTTGCTCCACGTCCGCGAGGCGGCCTTGCATCTGGGCCAGCCGCTGGGAGCACTGGGCCGGTGGAAGCTCCTCCAGCTCGGTGAGCAGGTCTTGCTGCTTTTCCAGGCGGCGGCGGATCGACTCGTAGATGGCCATCGTCGAACTGGCCAGACGACGCTGAAGGACCGTGCGTGCAAGGGCCACGCTCGCCTGCCGCCGGCCGCTCGATTGCGGCAGGAACTGGTTGATGTAAGCTGTGACCGCCTTGTAAAGCTCGTACTCCTGCATGTTCAGCTTGAACGTGACCGTGTGTGCGTGCCGGTCGGGAAACAAACGCCGGCCCCGAAGGTCGCGGAGGTCTTCCTTCAACCGCCGTAGCGCCCATGGGCAATCGGGTCCGAGTTTGAGAATGTCGCGGCGAATTTCAGTCGCTTTGTTGCCGACGCGATGCGGTTCGGGAAACAAGTCGGCATCGATCAGCCGGACGAAGTGTGCAAAGCGATCATCGTCGCCGTGGTGTGGCGTTGCCGTCAGAAGCAACAGGTGGTCGGTGTTCGCCGCCAGTCGCTCGGCAAGCTGGTAGCGCTTGGTCTTCTCCGTTTCATCGCCGCGGCCTGAGGCGCTCTTCGTGTACGCGCTGCACTTGTGGGCCTCGTCGATGACCACGAAGTCCCAGCGTTCATTCCAGACGCGCTCCCGCACATCGTCCTGCTTCGCATAGTCGAGGGAGGCGATGACCTGCGTCATGCGATGCCAGGGGTTGGTAAGTTGCTGCTGATCGACGGCCGAGAAGATGATGTCGAACGACTCGCCGAACCAGCGCAGCAGTTCGTCCTGCCACTGGATCGTCAGGGGTGCGGGGCAGAGGATCAGCACACGCTCGATGGCTTCCCGCAGCTTCATTTCCTTGATGAGCAGCCCCGTCATGATCGTCTTGCCGGCTCCTGGATCGTCCGCCAGCAGGAAACGAAGACGCGGTTGGGGAAGCATGCGGAGGTAGACAGCTTCGATCTGGTGCGGCAGAGTGTGGATGCCGGACAGACTCACAGCGAAATGCCGGTCGTGGGTGTAGGCAAGACGGATACGGGCGGACTCGACCAGAAGACGAAGGCTTTCCGGGTCAGCGGGCTTGATCGATGCGGGTGCTACGGACTGCTGGCCAAAGATCGAGGACGCTTCCTCACGCGACAGGATCGCTTCATCCGGCGTGCCGTCGGACAGCCGGACCCGGCACTCGAAGCCTTTCCCCAGCGGGCGCACCGACTCCAGGACCACCGGCTCGGCGAAATGCCCCGGGAGTTCGATACGACGACCAATTGGAAACTGCTGTTCGGACATCGGTCAACTCGGTCAATCCTTGGTCCGCCCTGCAACTTTCGCCAGGAAGCGTTCAAGGTCGCGCCTCAGGAACAGCCGATACCGGTTTGCCGGGTTGCGGCGAACCGGTATCTTGGCGGCTTCAGCCCAAGCAGGAAGCGTGTTTTGCGAAACACCAAGCATCCTGGCTGCTTCGACGATCTTCACGTACTTGTTGAGCCTGGTCATGTCGCTAACTTCCGGGAGCTCAGCCGAAACTCTGGTAAGACTACCAAAGCCTACATGCAGAGGGTAGCTGCGTAGCAGGAGTTTGGCGACAAAGCTCACCGCTGGGACTAGAGAAGCCAGTGCTCGTCAAGGTTAGCCACGACCAACACCGTGGCCGTGCCTGCCACCATCGTCGTTGAGCTAGTGTAGAGTGAGGCCGTCCCGTTCCAGGCGGACTTATCGCCCGCACTATTCCGGTCGCTGTGATCGCTAAGCATCTCCAGGTCGCCTGGCTTGGTAACCGCCTCGTGGGGCGGTTCAGACACCACGTCGGGATCGCGCAGGCCATCCTTCACCCTGGGGTCGAGCAGCTTCACTGGTTCCTCCGCGTCGAAGCCGAGCAGCCTCAGGTCGTAGTTGGTTTCCTTCAGGTCGGCCAGTTCGATGGGCAAGAGATCGTAGTGCCTGTCGGACAATTTGGCGCTCGAGTCGTCAGCGATGCGATAACGCGGACCTGTTAGGGTGACAAGTCCTTGGCGACCTGGACCGGAACTTTCTCTCGGCCGAGATTAAGCGCGGTCTTGTAGCAGGTGCGCCCGCAGACGATGACGCCCTCGTCGTCCACCACGATCGGCTAGCGAAAGCCACATTTGCGGATGGATGTGGCTACTGCATCGACGGCTTGGTCTTTGTGATGTGGCTTGCCCGGGTAGAGTTTGATCGTGCTAATCGGTCTGAGTTCGACTGTCTCAATTTCGGCGGCGCTTCGTCACGCGATCGTGAATCGTGTGTTACCGACAATAGTAGTGCAATCCTCGATGCTCAGCCCCAGCGATGCTCCGGCTACGATTTGCCAGTGTTGCTCGTCGGTGATTAGCTTTTTTACGAACATTTGTGCACCTTATCGCTCGTCTGGCGAGTAGTCCTCCATCTGCCGAATCGCATTCTCTTGCCACTCATTGGCTTCACCATAGTCGCGCCTGCGATGACCATCGCGGCTAAGCTTGTGACAGTATGGGCAGACGGAAATTGTATGATGCAAAGCGATTTTCGCACCGCATTTCAAACATTCAGCAACTGTCTCTGCATTTTGGTTGCGGCACTTCATGTCTGTTCCCCTTGTTGTCGGGTCAGGTCGTTTGCCAGCACTTTCATCACGCATGGTATCATAAGAGGATGCGTCCGCTCGCTAGTGTAGCGCACATGGCGAATTGGTATGTCTTCCTGGTAGTGCCGTCGTAGATGTGGCAGGCGAGTCCAGCTTGCTTTCGGTTGTAATGACTCTATGAACGTATTCGATGACATGCCCTTCATGCGGTGGGGTTGCCGGCTTCGTTGCGTCATGATACTTCACGGCCAGTTCGAGCAGCTTCACAGCCGCAGTTAGCCTGACGCGGCTATCCGCGTCGGTGAGCAATTCCCGCAGTGTGTTGGTAGCAAGGTTGAGGTTCTCAGCGAGTATCCCGGTAGTGCGGTCGATGAGTTCAGCACGAATCGCAGCCACCTTCGCCTTGAACTCCAGGTCAGCCCAGCGGCGGCGGGCAGTGCGTTCCCCACAGCCCACGGCTTGGGCCGCGGCCTGGAGGGTCCTGCCACGGGCTAGCTCAGCAGCAAGCAGATCGTCAATATCTCGTCGGTGTCCGGCCACGGCGGGTCTCCGGCGGTCGGGGAGCATGTTCTTGGGCGCTCTGCTCAGCGGCTTCGGCAAGCTCTTCGCGGAGCGAATCCCAAACTTCGGCTGGTGCATCCGGCCACGCTTGCATCAGCCCTTCAAGTTCTTCGACGATCTCACTAGCGGTACGGTTCATAGTTCCCCCTGATGGATACTACATGAGCGAGGCCACCTCCGGCTTAGGTCTGCGATCATTGGTATGATGATCTCCCTGGGGTTAACATCGTCGCCAAGTGGGCCTTGACCAAGGCCACGAGTAGCTTCTTCACCATAGTCGGCAGTAGGTCCCACTGGGCGACCAGGTCCCCCACCTCTTCCGGTGTGGGTGAGCCGATGCTTCGGCGGGTAGCGACAGGTAGCTCATTCCACAGCGCCAGGAACTCGTCGGCCGTGGGTTTATCCAAGGCCACTACGTCGGATTTTGCGTCGGTCGAAGTGCCAACCCCGCGATTTCTAGGGGGGGTTCGATGGGTGTTCGAATCCTGTATCGCCCATTTAGCCTGTTCAACCTCTCGTGTCTACGTTGACGCATTTCCTTGATTCCCTGAAATGACTTCAGCACCAGGTGTGCCTCGCAGTTGATCGAGGCCGGGCGAACCACTGTTGTATGCGCTGGTGTTGTGTGCGCTGTTTTGATCCGATCGCATGACCGGCTCGGTTCCACGGGTGAGACTCCGGGGAGGTATGCCGTGAACTACCGTTTGATTCTGCTGCTGGTTGTGCTCCAGTTGGTAGCATCGGCTGGGGCATTTGCGCACCCCATGCCGGAAGTTGCTGTTCGGGCCGAGGTTGCCTCGGTTCCACCGGTTCGGGTTATGAGCTTCAATATCCGTTACGGGACTGCTGCGGATGGGGAGAACCACTGGCTCAAACGTCGTGACTTTCTGATCGAGACGATCGCGGCCTTCGAACCCGATCTGCTGGGTACCCAGGAGACATTGGCGGACCAGCGGGACTTCTTGGCTCAAAAATTAGAGGGTTACCAGGTCTGGGCAGCGGGCCGTGACGACGGTCGGGACTTGGGCGAAATGGCCGCCTTGTATTACCGAGAGAAACGCTTCGAGAAACTCGCGGGAGGCCATTTCTGGCTGAGCGACACTCCGGAGAAACCCGGCAGCAAAGGCTGGGATGCCGCGTTACCCCGCATTGCGACCTGGGTCAAACTCCGCGATCGAAGCGATCCGACTGGCCCTCCGGTGCTGTTCCTTAACACGCACTTGGATCATCGCGGTAAAAAAGCCCGCTACGAATCGGCCCGGCTGATTCAAGCAAAACTGGCGGAACTCGGCCAGGGTTGCCGCATCGTCGTAACTGGGGACTTCAACGCTGCGGAAGGCAGCGAGCCGTACGCTGCGCTCTTTGCCCCTACTGAGGGAAAACCGTCGCCGTTGATCGATACGTTTCGTGTGCAGTATCCCAACCGTGGTAAGAATGAAGGTACCTTCTCCGGGTTCAAGGCAACCGCGACGACCGGCGAGCGCATCGACTGGATTGCTTGCTCCCGGGATTGGCACGTGCGGTTAGCCGGCATCGATCACACGGCCCGTGACGGCCGTACCCCTTCGGATCACTTCCCCGTCACCGCAGTACTCCGACCCCGGTTGGCCGGGGAGAAACCGACCCTTCGAATCCTGTGTTACAACATACACCACGGGGAGGGGACCGACGGTCAGGTGAACCTCTTGCGTCAGGCTCGGGTTATCCGGGCGGCTGATCCAGACTTCGTTGCCTTACAAGAGGTGGACGACCAGACGCGGCGAACCGGCGGCGTGGACCAAACGGCCGAACTCGCTCGCCTGACCGGGCTGTTCGGTCGATTCGGCAAGGCCCGCGACTACGATGGCGGAGGGTACGGTCAGGCCATTTTGTCCCGGGTTCCTGTTGAAGCCGGCACGGTTCATAGCTTGCCCGGCATGCCGGGACGCGAACGGCGCATCGCCTTCGAGGTTCAGTTGACCCTCGAGGGTCGGGAGTTGACGTTCGTCACCACCCACCTGGATCATCAACTGCCCCTGGACCGTGAACAGCAAGCCACCCGGCTCAACGAGCTGTATGGCAAGTCGAAGAGGCCGGTGATCCTGGCCGGGGATCTGAACGCGGTACCCGATAGCAAGCCCCTGAAGATTTTGGCCGAGCAGTGGACCGTCACCTCGGCCAATCGCGAATTGCTAAGCTTCCCGGCCGACAAACCAAACCGATTGCTCGATTACGTGCTGTTTCGTCCCACACAGGCATTCCGGATCCTCGATGTTCAGATATTGGATGAGTCGGTCGCCTCGGACCATCGGCCGGTGCTAGTCGTTTTGGAACCGCTGAAGAACTGACGCGGCTGGCAAACGTGCTCCATCCGGGTAAAGCATGTCCGGTGGTTATCGTGCTCGGCAGTACCGATTGGAAATTGACCCTCCGGTGGTCACCGTTTGCCCCGGGGTTGGGTTTGGGACGTGTTACCAGCTCCGGTTGTTGTCGGTTAAATGATGTGGCGACAGATTCGCCATTGGCCCATGATTTCAGCGGGGTAACGGACCACCGACCCACACAGGCATTCCCATGAGTACGACGAATTCTACACCGGATCCGGTGTACATCGTGTTTGGCGCGACGGGAGGGATTGGCTCGCAGTTGTGCCGGCGGTTGCACGGACGCGGGGCACGGGTCATCCCGGCGGCACGGGATCCCCAGCGACTCCAAAGCCTGTCCGAGGAGCTGGGCACACCGGCTGTTCCGTTGGATGCGACCCGCTTCGATGACGTGGAGTCCTGCGTGAGCATGACGGTTGAGCGATTTGGTCGGCTCGATGGGGTTGCCAATTGCATCGGATCCCTCTTGCTAAAACCGGCTCATTTGACCAGTGAGGCGGAATGGACCGCGACACTCACGACCAACTTGACCTCGGCGTTTGCTGTGGTGCGGGCGGCCACGAAGGCGTTGACCAGCGGTGGTTCGATTGTTCTTGTCTCCTCGGCGGCGGCCCGGTTGGGGCTGGCTAATCACGAGGCGATTGCCGCCGCCAAGGCCGGCATCATTGGTTTGACGTTGTCGGCTGCCGCGAGCTACGGCCCACGGGGCATCCGCGTCAACTGTGTGGCACCGGGTCTGGTGCGTACGCCGCTTACCGCACGGTTGACTCAAAATGAACTGACACTAAAGGCGTCCACGGCCATGCATGTGTTGGGGCGAATCGGTGAACCCGGCGACGTGGCGGCCGCCATCGACTGGTTGCTCGGTGCCGAATCCTCTTGGGTTACTGGACAGGTGCTGGGGATCGACGGTGGGCTGGCATCTGTTCGTTCTCGCTAGGGCCGCTGCCAGGTGAGCTGCCACAGTATGGTGAGGCCGCCGTGATGGAACCCGTAATTCAGACTGTGTTCCTGTTGCATCTGGCGGCGACGCTGGTGCTGGTGGGGCTAATCTGGTTCGTCCAACTGGTTCACTATCCTCTGCTACTGCAAGTGGGACGCGCTGAACTGCCCACCTATGAGCAAGCTCACATCCGGCGGACACTCTGGGTGGTGGCACCGCCGATGCTCGCGGAATTGGCCGGCGGTGTGCTGTTACTGGAATGGCGGCCTCACGGCGTCACTCTCATTCAGGCGGTCATTGGGGTCATGCTTCTCAGCGTGATCTGGTTATCAACGCAGCTCCTTCAGGTGCCCTGTCATGAACGATTATCACGCACCTTCGACCCCATCGTGATTCGGCGGCTGGTGCTCACCAACTGGATCCGCACGGCGGCCTGGAGCTTGCGAGGTGGGTTGGTTCTGTGGATGCTTTGGAACACCCAAACTTGAGGCCAACGAATGCAGAAATGGGATCATGAACGGTACATGTGGCGAGCCATCGAACTAGCGGCTCATGTGCCCGATCGGCCGTTCGGGGCGGTGATCATCGACCATGAGACCGCCGCAGTTGTGGCTGAGGGATGGAATCGCTCAGACGAAAATCCGACCTGGCACGGTGAGATCGACGCTATCAATCACCTGGCTGCCTCAGCCTCGCGAACCGACCCCGCCCGGTTGGTGCTGTACACCACAGCCGAGCCATGCCCCATGTGTCAGGGTGCCATTCTCTGGGCGGGGATCGGCGCCGTGGTCTTCGGCAGTTCAATTCGGTTTCTGATGGCCATCGGTTGGAAGCAGATCGACATTCCGGCGGAGGAAGTGGTGCGCCGTGGGCCGGGGTGGCACTGCGAGGTGCAGGGAGGCGTGTTGGAAGCGGAGTGCAACGAGCTGTTCCTTGCCGCCGCCCGTCCGGCACCGGGTCGCTAAGACGGGGATGACTTGACTTTCGCATGTCGGCAACGCTGCGAGCAGTAGCGCACCTGGTTCCAGTTGCGTGACCACTTCTTGCGCCAGCAGAAGGGTCGGCCGCACGTCGCACAAAGCCGGGTTGGCAATTCACTCTTCAAGCGAGTTCGAGGCATCAGTTCGACCCCGGTGTGGATTGATGAAGCTGAGCCAGGAACGCAGCGGCAATCCGCCGGTGGTCGTCTAGCTTCTGGCCGAGCTTGTCGCGCAGTTTGACCATCACCGCCAGGCGCGGATTTCCTGCGAAAAAGGCAGCATGACGATCAACAAACCGCCAGTAAAGTGCATCCCAGATGGAGCACCAAGGCCCCTTAGGGAAATCACTCATCTTGCGGATGTAGCTCGAGCCGCTGATGTAGGGCTTGGTGGTCATTAGCCCGCCGTCGGCGTGCTGGCTCATCCCATACACGTTTGGAACCATTACCCAGTCATAGGAATCGACAAACAGCTCCATGAACCACCGGTACACCGCATCGGGGTGCAAATCGCACAACAACATGAAGTTGCCCAAAATCATCAGCCGTTCGATGTGATGGCAATAGCCGGTGCGGAGCACCTGGCGAATCACATGATCGACCGGTTCGATGCCCGTCGTGCCTTCATAGAAGGCGGCCGGCAGCGGCTGTTTCAATTGCCAGAAGTTCCGTGTTCGCTGCTTGGCACCGTACACCACGTACACCAGGCGAATAAACTCGCGCCAGCCGATCACTTGCCGCACGAACCCCTCCAGTGAGTTCAGTGGAATCTGCTCCGCTCGGCTCAGCACGGCATCGAGCACTTGGCGGGGCGAGAGCAAACCCACGTTCAGCACCGGGGTGAGAACCGAGTGGAACAGTACGCGGTGCCGTGTGCTGATGGCGTCTTCGTAGTCCCCAAACCGATCGAGCCGCTGCTGAACAAATTCGTCCAGCCAAGCTTTGGCCGCCCCGTGGTGAGTGGGGTACTGGAACGGTTCATCTGTGCCAAGGGCAGCGGGGAATTGCGCCCGTACATACTGCCGTGCCGCACGGACAAACTCATCCTCGTGCGTTTGGGGCACGGGCGGAACAGCGATCGTCGATGGCAATTTTTTGCGATTATCCGGATCAAAACTCCACTTTCCACCGAGCGGCTTGCCCTTGTCGAGCAACAGGGCTAGTCGTTTACGCTGAGCAACGTAGAAGTCAGTGAAAAAGAGCTTCGATCGGCCGGCGGTGTAGCGCTGGATCTCGGCCAGCGGGGTCAGAAAATGGGGATCGTCGAGCAGTTCGAGGTGGATGCCGTGCTGCTCCAGCGCCGCCGACAGACGACGGGTCAGCCAGTCGTCGCAAGGATCCACTACCCGAACCGCTCGAACTTTCCAGCGTGCCAGGTGTTTGGCCACGGAGCCGGTGTCGGGGAGGTCGCGGGCGTCCAGATAACGAACTGACCAACCCCTGGCAGTCAAGTCCGCTGCGTAGCGCTTCATGCTGGCCCGGTGCAGGATGAGCTTTTGACGATGGAAGCGGTACTGCACGAAGTACAGCGGGTCTTCGACCAGTACGACGCTCGAACACCCCGTCAACGCCGGGTGGTCCGCAAAGAGCTGATGGGGATAAACCACTGCGGCAACAGCCATGGTCGCGTACCGATAGCTGACCGGTTGGAGCAATTGCTGGTGTTGCCGGCCGGGTCCGGCGCGGTGCCTTTCACCGTACGTAGATGGGATTGGCGTAGATCCACGGTCGCCATTCCCCATCCAGCTTCAGCCAGGCTTCAAGCCGGTACGCCCCGGGCTCGATCACTGCGTACTCGAACTCGGTCTTACTTTCAGTGGTGGCGACTTCCTTACCGTGCCGGATCAGGCGCACATAAGCCGGCAGCGGCATCCGGGCCGTGAGCTTCAGCCCTGGAGTTAGCTTCACCTCGTCGCCCATGTTGGCGAGCGGGAGCCCATCAGCGTTGTGCGCTTCGAACCGGAAGCCCGTGGGGTCGCCCATCCAATCGTGAGCGACGTACACATGCCCGGCCTGGAGCGCCGCCCGAAGGCTGGCCTCGTCCAACTTGGTGGCCAGGACGTGCGTGCTGGAGTTGCGGAAGGAACGATAATACGGATCGAAATCGAGACGGGCCACAATGTCGCCGGCCTGGCGTCCTGCGGTCAGTTTTCGGATACTTGGTCGAATATCGGCGGTGATTTTACGCATTTTGTCGTCGGCATCCACGTTCGTCCCAATTAAAACCGTATTCGCGTCCACCACCTTCACCAGCAAAACCTGATTGTGATGGCAATCGTTGGCCGCCACGCCCGTCAATCGGAACTTGCGGGTTCCCTCGTCCCATTTTTTCAGATACACGTCCGGATAATCGCATTGGAAAGCGAGCACTTCATCGGGGTAACGCTGAAGCGATTGTTCCAGCGTGGCCAGCTGGTCGGGGTCGGTCAACATGAGAATGAGAGCCAATAGCGAGCCTGCATCGCGCTTGGCATCCCAGTGTCGGTTGTAGATTTCCAGTCCGGTTAGGCCGTCGAGCGGATGATCGGGCCGCTCCTCGATGTGTGAGAGGAAAATCAAGCCGTTGTCAGCGGTGACGGTATTGATGAAGTCTCGACCTTTCAGGTCCATCCGTTTGAGAATGGAAGCGCTGGGGTGAGCCAGGAAGCCGTTCACCTCCGCACCGGGAATGAACAGCACCCCGTCTTTCAGCCCGCGCCAACGACCGTCGATGAAATCCCGGGGTGGGCGGTAGTGGTCTGAGAGCAGGATGGCCTGAACACCTGCCTTGCGGGCATCGGCCAGCATCTCGGGCAAGGTGCCACCAGTGTGATCCGAGTCCTCGGCGTGAGCGTGCAGAATGCACCGGAAGTCGGTGAGATCCTTACGAGGCGGAATTTCGATTCGCTGGGTCCGAAGCTTCTCGACATCCGCATGGGTTGCCGCGAGCCGCTCGGGCTTGAGGCGTTCGAGATTGGAGTGCTTGCGGGCCGGTGGCTCGGCCCCCACCGCCCACGAGGCGACGAGCAGGCCCAAGACCAACGGGCCCGGATAAACGATCAGCAGCTTCATCGAGGAGTCCTCGCATCGGGTTGGCAACCGCAGCCCACCTGCGGATACGTTTTACGAGCAATCCCGGCGGTTTCCGCTGCGAAATCCCAGACCAGTGGGCAGACGCTCGGCACGCGCTGCGCCGGGTCTATCGGAGGGCCCAGGGTGATTAGTGCCAGCTTGAGAATTGCGTTACGCAAAGCAATCGGCCCTCGAAGGAATGGACCTCCGAGGGCCGGCGGGGTGTGCGCGTTGCTGGACTTGAACCAGCGACCCCCACAATGTCAATGTGGTACTCTAGCCAGCTGAGCTAAACGCGCCTGATATCATCCATTTCTACGCCGTTCGCCGGTTACGTCAAGTCGAATCCGGTACTAGTGGCTGGTGCACTGGGAGGCGGCTGTAGCGGCTGGAGTCGGGTAACCTACACTATTCCCGCGTTACCAAATGAGGTCACCATGCGGCGTAAGCGAAATGCGGCTACCAATACGCCCTCGCTTTTCGAGGATCTGGACCACGCGGTGCCCCCCGCGGTGGGTACCCCAGCGTTTCCATTGCCCGACGACCTGGATCCGTCCTGGCTGGCCGTGCTGAGACCGGAAACGGCCAAGCCCTATTGGGACGAACTGCAGCGCTTTGTTCGCGATGAACGTGCAAACTTCACTGTGTATCCCCCTGCCGAGGACGTCTTCAACGCCTTTCGGTTAACGCCCTTGAATCGGGTCAAGGTGGTGCTGCTGGGGCAGGACCCCTACCCTGGGCCGGGCCAGGCGCATGGGCTGTGTTTCTCGGTGCGGCCCGGTATTCCGTTGCCCGCCTCGTTGCGCAATATCTATCGGGAACTGCAGGCGGATTTGGGGCTACCGCCGGTGCAGCACGGATGCCTGGTTTCGTGGGCGCGGCAAGGTGTGCTTCTGCTGAACGCCTGTTTGACGGTTCGGGCGGGAGCACCGAATTCTCACGCCGGCAAGGGTTGGGAAACGTTCACTGATGCCGCTTTGGCTGCTGTCAATGCCCAGCCACGCCCCATCGTGTTTCTGCTGTGGGGAGCCTCGGCTCAGAGAAAAAGCAAGCTGATCGATACCGACCGACATGTCATCCTCGCGTCGGCGCATCCCTCGCCGTTATCGGCCGCTCACGGTTTCTTCGGCAGCAAGCCGTTCTCGAAGACGAATGCCGCACTTGTGGCGAGCGGGCAAACCCCCATCGACTGGCGATTACCCGAGCAAGTGGAGGAAACAGAACTGGCCCAGAAACCGAGTCCGCAGTGAGATCAGAAATCATAGTTGAAGCGGATGCCCCAGAAGTCGGCGGGGCCGGAGCGACCGGAGGTGGCTGACTGATAGGCGTGGACATAGTTGCTCGTCACGCGGCAATACGGATTCAGATACCAGTTGATGCCGACGGTGATGTCGCTGAGACGCCCGCCCGTAATCCCGCCATTATTCAGATCGACATGGGAGAACCGCACCGCCAGCTCCCAGGCTCCAGGGCCCAGCGACAGCGTACCCCCCTCGCGCTTGATGAAATCGCGCCGAGGTGAGACCCGCTCCAGCACACCCGTGGTTGTCCGGTAGGCGCGATGCTCACCCGTCAGGAACACGCTGCCCAGGACATACCACACCTGGAAGTAGACCGCCCCCCGGTCAAGCGTGCTGACGGGTAACAGGATGTACTCGGCCTGGATCGAGAAAGGCCCCTGAACCAGCAACAGCTCCGAGCCAATCATCTGGTAGAAGTTGGCCGGGATGCGCCCGGTATCCACGAAGAAGGGAATGTTCGGGTCGGCTGCACCGAACCGGATTTCCGGCCGTGAGCGGAATTGCACCTCATGATGGCGCGCTTCCCGTGCCGAATACGCCAGCCCCAGATGCAACAGGTGGCGTCCGTTAGTGGCCTCGTCGTACCACGGTAGGTACGTAAGCCGGCCCGTTACGGCCAACGCGAGGTTGTTGGCGGTGTCGTCGCCATAAAAGTTGGAGTTGCTGCTGAACAGCCCCGCGGCCCAAGTGCCCCGGTTACCGGCCCAGTTGGTGTTCGCCATGATGCCGGTATTGCGGCCTGGAGCGAATGGCTCACTGGTTACCCCGCGTTCCAGGAACGTGAGGTAGCGGTTCTGGCTATATTGTTCAAGTCCCAAGGGTTCAAAGAAATGACCAACGCGAAGGTGACCCAGATAGGGCACCTCATTTAGCCCGGCGTAGACATCGAGAAACGACGGACGGCCGGGGAGGGCATAGTCCATGGCCAGGCGATACTCCCAGGGCCCGTACTCGCCATACACCCCGGTTCGCGCGCGGCGGAAAGCAATGCCGGTAGGGATTTCGCCCACCGCGGCCCGATTACCAGCACTTTGACTGTTGGTGATAAAATCCGTCTGGAGTTGCATCGTCCAATTGATGCTGGGCTTCGACAAACCGACAGCTTGCTGGCGTTCGGCTGCCTTGGCTTTCTGCAATTGCTCCTCAAGATTGGTGACCCGCCGCATCAAGTCGGTTAAGGGATCCGATGGCAATGCAGGATCAACAAACGGTTGTTCAACAGCGGTTGGTGGCTCCTGCGACCAAGCTACAGGAGGGATCACTACCCCAAGCAACGTGGTCCACATGAATCGCAGCAATTGTCGACCCCACACGGACACCATCGCGGTTACGTCCCCAGCTGGTGAATTAAATTGAGCTTTACCGACTCGAGCATGCGCACTCAAGAGTAAGTCTTGATGCCCATTACAGTTGCTCGACAAGCCTGGTGGGCCAAGGAGTTACGCGACGTAGCGACTTGCGAGTTCGTGCTTGACTGAGGCGGTTTTCCTGGACATCATTTAGAGGACGACTCTGCTGGAAGCGCTCGGGCAGCTTGGTCCTGCTGCCGGGCATCCTGACCCACCGAGGACCGTCCGTCATGTTGGTCTGTGTGCTTTTGACTTCCCTGGCCCTGGGACTGGAAGTGAATCGGGCACCGATGCCGCGCTCCGCCGAGCCGCTTTATCCGCGAATCGACGAGCAGATCGCCGCCGGTTACCCGGACTACCTCCGGCACGCTGCCCCACTGGCTGAGGACGAAGAATTTCTGCGCCGTGTTTACCTCGATCTGACCGGCACAATTCCCACTGCGGCTGAAGTTCGTGAGTTTCTCGCGGATCAATCGCCGAACAAGCGAACCCACGTGATCGACCGCCTGCTGGAGAGTCCGGGATATGTGCGGCGGATGGTGTGGTTCTGGGACGTAACCTTGCTCGAGCGCCGCCCCGATGTCAAGGTGCCCCGCCCCGCTTGGGAAGCGTACCTGCGCGGTGTGGTGACAGAAAACCGACCGTACGATCGGTTTGTCCGGGAGCTATTGACCTCCGATGGCACCACGGAGAAGAACCGACCGGCTGCCAAGTTCTTCCTCGAACGGGATTTGGAACCCAACCTGGTGACCCGGGATCTGGCACGAGTGTTCTTGGGCCGCAACTTGCAATGTGCCCAGTGCCACGATCACCCCTTGGTCGATGATTACACGCAGGAGGAGTACTACGGAATTCAGGCGTTTCTGAACCGCTCCTTCCTGTTCCCCAATGCCCAGGATCCCAAGGCGGTTATCGCGGAGAAGGCCGAGGGCGACGTGAGCTTTGTGAGTGTCTTTGATAAGTCACGCAAGCAGAACACCGCCGCGCCCCGGATGCGGGGTCGCCAACCGATCGCGGAGCCGAAACTCGAGAAGGGGAAGGAATACAAGGTTGCACCGGCCAAGGATGTCCGCCCGGTTCCGACGTTTAGCCGGCGGGAGCAACTGGCGGGAGCACTGACGGCGGCGGATCAGCCCGCCTTTGCCCGCAATGCGGTCAACCGCATCTGGGCGATGCTGTTGGGTCGGGGTTTGGTCCATCCGGTGGACTGGGATCACCCGGGGAACCCGCCGAGCCATCCGGAATTGCTCGACCTGCTCGCCAGCGAGTTCCAGGCCCATCACTACGATGTGAAGTGGTTGGTGCGTCAGATCGCGCTCAGTGCGACCTATCAGCGCTCCAGTGCCGTGCCCGCAGCGGCAGTCAACATTCCTGAGCAACGCTACCTGGCGGCGATCCTCAAGCCATTGACACCGGAACAATTGGCCTATGCGCTCTTTGAAGCGACCGGCCAAAACGATGGGGACCGCGCGAACTTGCCCAAGTTGGGTCCCAAGGGGGCAAATGCCATCGCGGGATCGATCGATGCACGGCTGGCCCCGCAGTTGCCCCAATTTCGCAACTTGTTCGCCGCACGGCCCGGCGAGCCGCAAGACGGCTACAGCGCGACCCTCGACCAGGCGTTGTTCATCAAGCACGCAGGAACGGTTCGGGGGTTGATCGGGACCCGGGTTGCACAGCTGATGAAATTCACGGATACGACCAAGCTGGCCGAGGAACTCTTTTTGAGCATTTTGTCCCGTCGGCCAACGACAGAAGAAATTGGCGACGTGACCGCAGCGCTTCAAGCGGCCACGGACCGCAAGACGGCGTTGGAGGAACTGGTCTGGGCTCTACTCGCTTCGACCGAGTTCCGTTTTAACCACTGATCGCGTGGCCCGACTCGTGCGGTGCGCTGCCCACGAGTGTCGACTCTGCGACGAATGGCCACCAAGCCCTGGAGAAGCTATGCCCCGCTGCCATTACGCTTGTCAGAATGCCGAGCACCGGGTGACCCGGCGTGCGTTCCTGGGTGCGGCTGGGGTAACCGCCGCGTTGGGGCCAATCGGCTTCGCCAACCCCACGGCAGCTGCGCAGCTTCAGAAGGCCCAGAAGCGCGTCGTGGTGATCTTCCTGAGCGGTGCCGTCAGTCAGCTGGAAAGTTGGGATCCCAAGCCAGGCACCGACACCGGGGGGCCGTTCCGGGCCATTCCCACCTCCGTGCCGGGCATTCACATTTGTGAGTTGTTGCCCTATACAGCCCAGCAGATGCACCGGATGGTTCTGGTCCGTAGCGTGAATACCGCCAACGATGACCACGGTCAGGGTGCTACCATCATGCTGACCGGTCGCAAGTTGGAACCCGGGATCGAGTACCCACACCTGGGGGCTGTCTGCGCTCGGCTGTTGGGGGATGACAACGCGAATTTGCCCGGTCACATCCAGATTCTGCCGGGCGGCGGGGGCGGCTTTGGTAAGGCCGACGCTGCCTTCCTCGGGCCGAAGTACGCCTCCGTGTCGCTGGGCGATGGGAAACCTCCAGCCAACCTCTTCCGACCCCGGGACTTGGCCGCCCAGTCCGATGCGGCCCGAGAAGCGCTGCGGAAGAAGCTCAACGACCGGTTTGCCCAATCTCGGCGATCGGCTGCCACCGATGCCTACGTGGAATCCTTCGCCCAGGCGGAGCGGGTGGTGCAACAAAGCCGAGTCTTCGAAATTGAACGGGAGCACCCCAAGCTGGCCGATCGGTATGGCCGCCATGATTTCGGCCGGCACCTGCTGCTGACGCGGCGATTGCTGGAAGCGGGAGTCACCTATGTCAAGGTCCAACACTCCAACTACGACACTCACCACGAGAATTTTGATTTCCACATTGAGCAACTCGGTGAGTTCGACCGCCCCTTCGCCACCTTCCTCGACGACCTAGCCGATCGGGGCATGTTGGAGACGACTCTGGTCATCGTAATGGCAGAATTTGGTCGCACACCCCGCATCAACGCCCAGTATGGGCGGGATCACTGGTCGCGGGCCTGGTCCATCGCCATGGCCGGGTGCGGCCTGAAGGGTGGAGCTGTGGTGGGCAAGACCAATGCCAATGGCACGGCAGTGACGGATCGGGAGGTGAACGCTGGCCACTTGTTCCATACGTACCTGACGGCCGTTGGGCTCGATCCCAAGACCAACTTTTACCCTGACGATCGGCCGGTTCCTGTTGCTGACCCCAAGGCCTCGGCCATCACCGAAGTGCTGGCCTGATGGACCGCTTTCACCACGGTTGGGAGGTCGTGTTGGATTGGGACACAGTCTTTGGGCAATTGAAAGCGATCGACTTGGTTATCTCCCCAATCGGTCCGCGACAGCAGTGAAGATTAACTGAGTGCTTCCAGGTGGATGATTCATGTTCCCACTCCCTAAGCGTTTACAGACTGGTCCCGTGCCGACCGCCGCCCGGCTGGAGCGTGAACTGAAGTATGGCCGGCCGCTCATCGGATGCCGATTTGACCCGGCGGGGCGATTTCTGTTCGTCTCGGCGGAGGATAACAGCATCCAACGCTTCGACATGCTGACGGGTCATCGCACGGCTTTGAACGGCCACGAAAGCTGGGTGCGTGGCATGGCGTTCGTGGCTCCGGCAGCAGCCGGTGGGGAACGGTGGGAGACGTGGCAGCGGCGTCAAACGAACTTGCAGGCACTTACCGGGTTCGGGGCGGCGGTGCTACCCGGACCGACACCTGCGCCGTTTGTGCTGGTCAGCGGCGACTACCATGGTCAGCTGATCTGGTGGCCGGGCGAGGTGCCCCAACCAAAGCCGTTGCGAGCGATTTCGGCTCACCAAGGATGGGTGCGGGCTGTCGCTGCCAGTCCTGATGGGCAAACCATCGCCAGTTGCGGCAACGACAATCTGGTGAAGTTGTGGAACGCAGCCGATGGCACGCTGCTGCAGGTTTTGGAGGGGCACAGTTCGCATGTTTACAATCTGATGTTTCATCCCGATGGCACACGGTTAGCCTCCTGCGATTTGAAGGGTCAGGTGAAGGATTGGAACCTGAAGACCGGAGCCTGCGAGCGGGAGCTGGATGCCAAGGTTCTCTGGAAGTACGACGCCGGGTTCAGGGCGGACATCGGCGGTGCTCGTGCTCTAGCGTTCAGTCCCAATGGGGCGAGCCTGTTGTGTGCGGGCATCACGAATGTCACCAATGCGTTTGCTGGCGTTGGTAATCCGGCGGTCGTGCTGTTCGACTGGAAAGATGGGAAGCCGAAACTGCTCAAAACCAAGGAGGCGTTTCAGGGTACGGGCTGGGGAGTTGTGGTCCATCCGGCCGGCCTGATTATAGCCGCCGGAGGTGGGGGCGGCGGCGGCCGGGTGTGGTTCTGGAAGGGGGATGACCCCGTGAGCGTTCACACCCTCAATGTGCCGGCCAATGCCCGTGACCTGACTATGGCTCCCGATGGTGAACGCTTTGCCGTCGCTGGGGCCAACGGCAGTGCTTACGTATACACTTTCACCCCCGGTCCCCCGGCGGGATCTCCCAAGAAGTGACCGCTGGGCTACAGCTTGTCCGCTTCATCGAGGGTGGACTAACTCAACAGCCGGCAGTGGCTGGACTTTATCGAATCGGAGAATGACATGCGTGCTTCCCTGATCGTTCTACTTCTGGCTGCCGTTCCAGCCGGCGCAGCAGACCCACCCAAGGGATTTACCGCCTTATTTAATGGGAAAGATTTGACAGGTTGGCATGGCTGGGCGATCCATGAGAAGGGTGGCTCACCGGCTGAGCTAGCCAAGTTAAGTCCTGAGGAGCAAGCCAAAAAGATAGCCGCCTGGACTGCCGACGCTAAGAAACATTGGTCAGTTGAAAACGGGGAACTGGTCAACGATGGCCACGGCGCATACCTGGCCACCGATAAAGACTACGGCGATATCGAATTGCTGATTGAGTACAAAACGGTAGCCAAAGCCGATAGCGGCATTTATCTGCGCAACACCCCCCAAATCCAAATCTGGGATACGACCAAGGAAGGCGGCAAGTGGAACATCGGAGCCGACAAGGGGTCCGGTGGACTCTTCAACAATTCCAAGGGTTCTCCGGGGCAGTTGCCATTGGTCCACGCAGATAAACCCTTTGGTGAGTGGAATACCTTTCGCATTCTCCAAATCGGTGAGCGAACCACGGTTTACCTGAACGATAAGTTGGTGGTCGATTTTGCCCGTATGGAGAACTACTGGGACCGCAAACAACCGTTGCCGAAAACCGGCAAGATTCTGCTGCAGACACACGGGGGTGAGATTCGTTGGCGGAACATCTTTGTTCGCGAAATACCTGTCGAGGAGGCCAACGAACTCCTCCGCAAGCACGATAGCAAAGGTTTTGAAAGCGTGTTCAACGGGGTGAACTTTGATGGTTGGGCCGGACGCCTGGAGAATTATGAAGTCAGCAACGGGGCGATTGTCTGCAAGCCGAAGAAGGGAGGAGTTATCTACACCACGGCGGAATACGGGGATCATGTGATCCGGTTAGAGTACCGTCTTCCCCCGGCGGGGAATAACGGTCTGGCCATACGGTATCCGGGCGGCAGCGCTCATGCCGCAACGGAAGGCATGTGCGAGTTGCAGATTCTCGACGACACCGACCCAAAGTACGCCAAGCTGGACCCGCGCCAGTTTAATGGTTCTGCGTACGGGATGGTAGCCGCCCATCGGGGCTATTTGCGGCCGGTTGGGCAGTGGAATTTCATGGAAGTGACCGTGAAGGGTTCGAAGCTACACGTGGAGTTGAATGGCACCCGCATCCTCGATTGTGACCTGGCTACAGTCAGTGAATTCAAGGACAATACCCCGCATCCCGGCAAGGATCGGAGTCGGGGGCACTTTGGTTTTGCGGGCCACTCCGACCCGGTTGCGTTTCGTCATCTGGCGATTAAACGCCTCGACAAGTGACAGACGGGGACCGTGGAGAGGCTTGACCGGGACGAGTCTTAAAAGTCCCAGGTTTCTGCACCGGGCTTACGCTTCCGGGGCCGGTGCTCGGGTTGGGGCTCCCCCGGTCGGGGCCAACGGAAAATTGGCGGGGCCTCGGAATCATCAGATAGCATGTTCACTTCAGTGGTAGACTCTTCGGCACGCCAGGAGCTATCACTCTTAGATCTAAGCAGGATCTTGATCGCAACCTCTGAGAAGGGGAATGTATCCCGTAAAACCTTGGTCAGATAACGGACGTAAGTGTCATCGAATAGTTCGGGTCCGTTGGTAAATAAGATAATGGTCGGCGGGTGGACATCGATTTGCGTGGCATAGAAGATTTTGGGCAAGCGATTGTTCCGCAGCGGGGGTGAATTTGCTTCGACAGCTGCCCGAATGGCGCGATTGAGATCACCGGTCGTGACACGGACGCCCGCTTGCTTGTGTAGATGCATCGCTAATTGCAACAATCGCAGGACGTTTTTGCCGTTCTTGGCCGTGATGAAGGCGATGGGCACATAATCGAGCATTGGGAATACCTTGCGGATGTACTCGGCCATCCGTTCCGTGGGCATCGCGGCCTTGACTAGGTCCCACTTATTCACCACGAAGATCGCGGGTTTGTAATTCTCCAAGATATACTCAACGAGTTGCTTGTCGACCCGACCGATGCGATAACGGGCGTCGAAGAAATGCAGTACCACATCGGCTCGCCGAATGGAGCGTTCTGCGCGGTGCAGGCTGTAGAATTCGATGTCGCTAGCCAGGGAGGTCCGCTTGCGAACCCCGGCTGTATCGATGGCCAGAAATGTCTTACCATCTCGTTCGAAGCGAACGTCGATGCTGTCCCGGGTGGTGCCGGGCACTTCGGAGACAATGACCCGTTCGGCCTCTGCCAGGCTGTTGATAAAGGTGCTCTTGCCGACGTTACGGCGCCCCACGATGGCAAGCTTAAGTGCGACCTCTCCAGGGGGAACGTCTCCGGTATCCGGCGGAAGCTTGGCAAGGATGGCGTCGAATAATTCGGCTTTGCCCAACTTCTGCTCAGCACTTACCACGAGCGGTTGCCCGTAACCCAGCTTAAAGAATTCGCTGGCTTGTTGGCTCAACTGCTCCGTGTCGGCTTTGTTGGCCACGAGAAGGACCGGCTTGTTGACGGAACGCAAGCGTTCGGCAACTTCCTCGTCCAATGGTACGATGCCGTCCCGAACATCGACGACAAACAGGATCAGGGCGGCCGATTCGATGGCCAAACGAATCTGGTGCTCGACATCAGCGGTGAGATTGTCACTATCGACAATGCCCATGCCGCCAGTGTCCATTAGTTCACACAGGCGACCGTTGAGATCCAGGGTTGTGGACACCCGATCCCGGGTCACGCCCGCCGTGGGATCCACGATGCTGATGCGGCGGCCGGCGAGCCAGTTAAACAATGACGATTTCCCGACGTTGGGCCGGCCGATGATTGCAACAATCGGAAGGGCCATGACCACCACTCCAGGTGTTCACGATTACCAACAGGTATAGCCACCATCAACCACTAACGTGGCCCCCGTGATATAGCTGGAGGCATCACTGGCTAGGAACACTGCCGCAGCACCTAGTTCGTCCGGTTCGCCTAAGCGGCCCATGGGAATGTGGGACTCGAACTGGGCTCGTAGCTCGGGCTTCTGGGCGTACCAACGCTTATTGGGCTCGGTCAGAAATCCACCGGGTGCAATAGCATTGACCCGCACGCCTCGGGGAGCCCAGTCGGCGGCGAGGGAGCGGGTCAACCCGGTTAGAGCCATCTTAGCGGATTCATAGTGCCGGCCCCGAATTCCCTTGATCGCGACGGGTCCCGCAATGCTGGTGATATTAATGATGGACCCCTTGCCACGCTCCAGCATCGGCTGGCCAATTTTCTGAGTGCAAATCAGCGCGCTGGTGAGGTTAAGATCGAAGTATTTTTGCCACTCCGCGAGCGGGAACTCCTCAGTGGGCAGATCGACTCGACGGCCGCCGACGTTGTTAATGAGAATGTCGATGGGTCGACCAATAGCAAGGGCATCGTCGCAGGCTTGCAGGGCTCCTACGGGACTACTGACATCGCCTTGGACCACGGCTACCCACCCATTGAGCTTGGCCAACTCTTCCCCGGCTTGATCGAGGGAGGCTTGATCGCGCCCGACCAGTATCAACCCGGCCCCGGCCTCGGCGAGTGCTTGGGCCATGGCCCGGCCTAGTCCACGGCTACCGCCCGTGATGAGAGCTGTTCGCCCGGTTAAAAGAAATCGATTCAAAACACTCATGACGGCCTACCAGCTAGGACGTTTCGGATCGCTTGGTCAAGGCTTAACATATTATCTGTGAGGTGCTGCGTATGGCGAAGTGTGACGAGGGATATCGCTGTGAGGTGTGTGGACAAGATGTGGAGTCGATAACCGACTCCGACTTGTATTTACGCTATGTCTTGGGGGAAGTCCCGTTGGAATTATTGCATCGGCTAAGCGAACGGCATATCCGGTGTAATCCCACATTGGCACAATATATCAACGACCCAGGTTTCGATCCGGTTTCCTGTCCAGGTCCGTTTAACAAGTACGAATTTGATCCTGATTTTATCCGTGCCGAAGAAAGGCGTGTGACCCGAGCTTGGCGACGCCTGCAGGCCATTCCGCACCTGGGTCTAAGTGTGGCCGAATATCCTTTGACCATAACACCCGATGAGGAGACGAACCGATGAGCATCATCCGCCCACTGCTAGTAGTCGGGTTGGCTTTGTTGCTAGTCCCGGAGCTGCGAGCCGATGTGGAATCCGGACCAAAGGCCGGTGAAAAGGTTGCACCGTTGAAGATCTTTGGCGTGATTGGTGCCGTGGAGGGGAAAGAGGCCGACTTTGCTATGGAACGTAAGGAACTGCCCACGATTTATCTCTTTGTTCAGGCCGAGGAGGGTGGTGTCCCTGTTGGAGGTCGTCCGGCGGGCCGATTTATGAAGGTGCTGGATTCCGAAATAACCAAAGCAGTTGAGAAGGCAGCTATCGTCGCCGTCTGGTTAGGGGATAAAGCCTTCGAAAAGCACAAGGAGTACTTACCCCGGATCAACATGTCGCTTCAATTTGAGAATACTTCGCTGGCCGCCTATGACGGTGATCGGAGCGGTCCAAAAGATTGGGCCATCAATCCCGACGCCCAGTTAACGGTTGTCGTGGTTCATAATGGTAAGGTAGTGAAGTCCTTCGCGTTCAACTCGGTCAATGAAACCGATGTCCGCGCAGTGCTTATGGAGCTGAAATCGGCTACGCAAAAAAAGTAAATCCAGCCCCAAGCTCTCTTGGTTGGCCAAGCCAGTCCCAGGTCAAGTCTGCAAGTGGCGCACCACAGCGGATCTATCTACCGTGTACCGATGCCCTCAATGCACTGTCATCGCTACTTGCCAATGGCATATAACGCTTTACTGGTGCGAATAAAGATTACCCCATCGGAAATAGCAGGGGTTCCCAACGTCTCGTCGCCCAAGTCATTAGTCGCTAATACCTCTAGCGTGTCTGCCTTGGCATCGAGCACGGTACAGACACCGGATTCATTTAGGAAATAGACTTTCCCATCGGCTCCGATTGGAGATGCAGAATAGGCTCCTTTAGTGCGCTCCTTGTACAGCAGCTTTCCGTTGCGGGCATCGGCACAGGCGATGATGCCATCTCCATCAGCGGTAAAAACTTTGCCGGCATATACCAATGGGGAGGGCATCCCGGGGCGCAGCGTAGCAGCGGACCACTCCGGCTTCTCGATCAAACCCTGGTTGGTCAGTTTGAATTTGCTTACCCCTCCGACGGGTAAATAGAGGCTATCGCCTTCAAGCACTCCAGTTGGGATTGAACCACGGCCCTCGCGGAAGTTCCAACGCTGCTTGCCGTTGGCTGCATCGTAGGCTGTCAAACCGGTAGGCCCGGCAAAAAGCACCTCGATCGTATTGTCTGTTTTGCGAACCAAGGGGGTGGTCCAGTTGATTACCTGAGGGCGGTCTGTTTTCCAAATGTTTTTGCCGTACTTGATGTCGATAGCGGCAATGAACGATTCACCGGAATTGTCCATTGGGACAATTAGACGATCGCCAACCAGAATCGGTGATGAAGCCATACCTACCTGATTGGTGATGGTAGGATAGTCGCCGACTAGCGAGCGATACCAGCGTAGAGTTCCATCGGCATCGAAGGCAACCAGATCGCCGGTGGCGAACAACGCATAGACTCCGCTTTCGTCAGCAACAGGGGTGTTTGCCGCCATGCACGACTTGGGATGGCATGAGGTGCCGCCTGTGGCCTGGAGTTGACGATGCCAGAGTTGCTTACCGGTTGGGGCATCGAAACAGAGGACATGCAACCGATCGTCACGGGTTCCTGAACTGCAAGTGATATAGATCCGGTTGCCGGCAACGACAGGCGATGAAACGCCACGGGAAGGGAGTGTTGCTTTCCACTTGATACCTTGCTCTTTGGACCACTCGGTGGGAAGGTTCTTCTCCGGCGAGACACCGGTGGCATTTGGGCCTTTGAACTGTGTCCAATCCGCCGCAGTCCCGTTCGCCGCGAGTACGAGTGTGAAAGCGATGGTCAAGAATTTGTGCTTCACTTCTTCTCCTCCTCGTGGGTTTCGCTTCCTGGTGGGATGTAGCCGAGTTTGATAGGTGGGCCGCCATTGGGTGGCAACTGGGTCAACCCCGAAATGGGACCGCCAGTATCGTCACAGACCCGAAGTTTGAATTTCCAATCTTGAGCCCAAGGCTCTTTTTGGTCATTCTGGCAAACCTTCAGGACAATTACGTTTTCGCCCTTTTTGAGGAGCCCCTTGCCAATGTGGGCATCAAGCGGGTCGCCATGGTGGTACTCATCCCGTGCAAAGATTTCTTTTTGATTCAAGAAAATTTTCACGGAAGTTATGCTGGTAGCCCGGATCTCACACGGGGTTTCTTTTTCAGCTACCACGACGGCCAATGCGTAGGCCACTGCGTTTTTGTGCTTCCCAAGAAGTTTGTTCAGATCAAAGGTTCCATAACGGTCGGTGGTAGTCGCGGTGATCCATTTGATCTCGGCGTTGTCCTTACCCTTAAATTGTCCTGTGGCAGCCTTGGCCATTTCCGGTGGATGCACCGTGGTCAGACCTTTACCCTCTGGACCATCGAATGGCCCAATTAGTGCAAACTGGGTAATGAATCCAAAATGCTCTGGCACACTGACCGTGACACCGTGGGCTTTGAGCTTCTGGGCAATGAGTTCAACCTGATCCTGATCGCGACTGGCAGCGAAGAGCTTTTCCAAATCCGCCCTAATGGAGGGCTTGGCGGACTTGTCGAGAATTGCGAGTTCATTCGCAATGGCATCGCGGCGCAGGTCTGGCGACTTGTCGTTCAGGAAGCCGGGCAACAGCCGAGCCTTGGCGTCGGGATCTTGAGCTATGAGCAGTTCGTAGGCAAGCCGGCGGGCGGATGGTGCAAATTTCGTATTGGTTGCAAAAGCTTCGAGCTGATCAGCTGGTAATTTGCGTCCAACGCTTCGCTCGGCATTCACAATGACATCGATGGCCGGTCGCAGCCAGTTCGACGCAATCGGGTTCGTATCGTCGAACGCTTCGAGTGTTGGCAGCAGAGCGGCACTGCCCTTACTCACCACCGTTTTCCAGGCGGGGCCGGCATCCTCGTTGCCGCGTCCCTCTTTTTTGAGTGCTTTGATAACAGCAAGTGCTTGCCTCAGTTCGTCGTCCGCCCTCGCCGGCGTGATGAGAAGCAGCCCACTCAGCGTAGTGATTAGAACCCAATGACCATGACGCATATCGGACACCTCTTAACGAGCGGATCGGCGTTCTCAAACACTCTCGGGAAATGAGGAGGGAATGTCAACGCGCCCTTTTGCTAGTTACAAAGGTACCGTCCGCCATAAGGCTTCAGTGAAGGGATTTGCATCTCTTGATTTCGGCACAATTAACTCATGTGCCATCTCACAGCCCGTCTCTGCCTGAAATACAAGAACGATCACAACTGAACCGCAGTCCTTCCGATTCGCAGCGGCGTGTCCCGATCAGGTTTCGTCGAGCCGGTTCAATTTCTTAGACATTAACAGCCGAGCCGGAGCGGCGCAAATTGAGGGGCACAATTCCGTTAGGAGAGTCGGCTTCTGAGTGCTTGCAAACTCGGGCTAGACAGCGTCGGTGATCATGTTATGTGATCGTTCGACGGATTGCTTTACACGTCGGAGGCACGCTGATGCGCGGGCTCGGAAAGGCAGCGATGGCAGTGTGTGGTCTGGTAGTAGGTGTATTGGGAACGCAACTCTATCTTGGGCAACCTCGTCAGGCTGGAGCTGCATCCAACGATCGCTATCAGGACTATATCATGGCGACCGGAGCGGTGTCGGTGAACCCGCGAATCCAGACTGATGGCGTCTGGTTGCTCGATTATAAAACAGGTAAACTGCTAGGAACCGTGATTGACCGCAACCTCGGCAAGATCGTCGGCTGGGCGGAGGTCGATTTGGCAACGGAATTTGGTCTGGCACCACGTGCCGATGTCCACTTCATGATGACCACCGGGTACATCACCCAGGGGCAGTCGGCCCTTTATCTGGCCGAGACCTCGACAGGCCAATTCGGCGTCTACACGATGGGAACGGATGCCACGGGTACGGGGATTGCCATTCGACGGCATGACCTGACCCGATTCCGTCAGCAAGCCCCGGCCCAGCCTGGGGGGGGTGTTCCCACTCCACCTGGAGGAATGGCGTTGCCTGCGATCAAACCATGAACTAGAGACTCGAATTTTTCCCAAGCCTACGGACAGCTTTCCGTGGGTTTTTTCTTATGATGTGTACAGCCCAGTGGATTCTTTGGATGTGGTCTGGCCATGATCGACGTACACATCCACGCGGTGCCGCCAAACCTTCCGGGTGTGGGTGTATTGTCACCTGTGCTTCAGAGACCTGTAGCTGATGTGGCGGCTGAGATTCGTCGGCAGATGCAGACCGCAGGGGTGGAAGCGGTCTACTCGATGGGTGCATGGAGTGTGTGTGAAAGAGATCCGCTGGGGATCGAAACCACCCTGCAAATTGCCCAGTTAGTACCGGGGCTGAAGGCGATTGGCATTGCCGACCCTACGAAAACTGATCTGGCTCATTTTGCCCGCGTCGAGGCTCAGTTGATCAGCGGCACTCTAGTGGCGTTGAAAGCTTACTTGGGCTACCTGCATTATGAACCGACTCACCCGAATTATCGGCGCTATTACGAACTGGCCACCCAGTACAACTTGCCCGTGATGTTCCATACCGGTGATACGTATTCCGCGCGGGCGAAGTTGAAGTATGCCCATCCGTTAGGTGTTGATGAAGTGGCAGTCGATCACCCGGATTGTCGCTTCGTGATATGCCATGTGGGCAACCCCTGGATGCTAGATGCTGCGGAAGTGATTTACAAGAACATGAATGTTTGGGCTGATCTATCGGGATTGCTGGTAGGCCCGGATGAAATGTTTGCTTCCGAGGAAGGGCGCGAGATGGCTGATGAAGTCGCGCACACAATTCAACAGGCAATTCGGTATTCCGAACGGCCCAATCGCTTTCTCTACGGAACCGACTGGCCATTGGTGTCGATGGTCAGTTATCGCGACTTCATTGCTACGGCAGTGCCGGCGGAGTATCGCGAACTGGTATTTGAAGAAAACGCCAAGTTCTTGTTTCGGATTTGACAACTGCTGCGGATTAGCCGCTTCGATAACCCACCGTGTTGAAGGTTGCCATCGTTTGGCATACGCTCAGTGCTGCCTTTCGTCACATCTTCTAATCAGGAGTTGCCTCATGACTCATCGTCTGACTCGCCGTACAGCGGTCAAATCACTTGCCACTGGGTTTGCTGTTCCCTTCATCTGGCGTGCTCATGGCTATGCTGCTCCAAGCGAAACTGTGTTGCATGCCAGCTTTGGGGCTAACGGTATGGCCCGGGCTGATATCAACTCATTGGCCAGCAGCAAACACTTGAAACTCATTGCTGTCGCTGAAGTGGACCAGAACCGCATCGGCGATTTGAAAACCCGCTTCCCCGATTGCAAGGTTTATGAGGACTTTCGTGTACTTCTGGATAAGGAAAAAAACCTTCACACGGTCAATGTCTCGACTCCTGATCACATGCATGGCTCAATGGCCATGGCGGCCCTGCAGCGCGGTCTGCATGTTTATTGCCAGAAGCCTTTGACGCAGACCATCTATGAGGCCCGACGACTAGCCGAAGTTGCCGCGGAGAAGAAGTTAGTGACGCAAATGGGTATACAAATTCACTCGGCTAGCAAGCACAAACTGGTCGTAAAGCTCATTCACGATGGGGTGATTGGTAAGGTGAAGGAGGTCCACTCCTGGAGTGGGAAATCGTGGGGCGATACTACTGCTCGGCCGAAACGGAGCGACCCAATACCCGTGGGGCTAAACTGGGACCTGTGGCTGGGTGTCGCAGCGGATCGCCCATTTATCGGCGATGGTTACTACCATCCTGCTAACTGGCGAAAGCGGCTGGATTTTGGGACCGGCACCTTTGGTGATATGGGCTGCCACATTCTCGATCCGGTCTTTGGTGCCTTGGGTGTGGCTAATCTGGCCAGCGTTCGTTCGGAGCTGCCCGGCCCTAATGACGACAATTGGCCTTTGGATGTTCAGGTCAAATTTACCTTTCCTGGTAGCAAGTTTACTACCGACCCAGTGACCCTCCACTGGTACAACGGCAAAGTCCGGCCGCCAGAAGAAGTGATCAAGCTGATTGAGAATATAAAGCTGGATTTCCAAGGGTCCATCTTTGTCGGAACTGATGGCGTACTCTATTCACAATACGACTCTGGAACTATTCCGTTACTTTTACCCAAGGCAAAGTACAGCGATTTCAAGATGCCGCAGGTCAAAAGCGATGATCATTATCTTCAATTCGTTGAGGCTGTGCGCGGTAATGGGGTCCCGTCGGCACCGTTTAGCTACTCCGGCCCCCTAACTGAGATGGTGTTGCTCGGTTGCCTCGCCACTCGTTTCCCGAAGGTTGATCTGAACTGGGATGCCCAAAGCCTGAAGGTAACCAATGTCAGTGCGGCAAATCAGTTTGTCCGCCGCACGCCACGCAAGGGGTGGGAGATTGAAGGACTCTGACTAAAGCCTGAGTGCAGAATCGTCCAGTAATCGGTTTCATTTGCCTGGGTGTTGTTTTTCGTAACAAACTTTAGCAATTTTCAATGGAATCCGTTGACGAATCATCGTGAACCCTTGACGATGAAGTAGAATCAACACCCTGCAGAGAGCTCCACATGTCTCGCTATCTGATCGTGGTTGTGGTTGCCGCTCTGTCAGCCACAATCGGTTGGGCTGGAAACCAACCTCCCTCGGTAGATAAAGACAAGCCTTTACCCTATCCGGCCAAGGCGCATGTGGTTTTTTCCATCAATGGTTATGATCGGATTCGGGATCGGTTGAGTCACCTTCTCACGACGGCGTTGCCCGATGATGCCGTCAATATCCACAGATCTGTCAATAATCAGATTGAACGCTTCCTCGAAGGTCGTAAACTAACCGCACTTCGCAAGGATGCCAGGATCTATGTGGTCTTTCACGATCTTGAATCAGTCTTTGAAGGAACGCCAAGCTTAGCGGTGCTCGTTCCGGTCACATCTCATCAAGAGTTTCTTGATTCATTTCTGACCGATCTTGAACGACGTACTCTCGATACTGCCGGCGACGGAGTCGGCGCAATCAAATCCGGACAATTTGGCGAGGAGATGTCTCTATTTCTGGTAGATCTTAAACAGTACATAGCGATTGCCTTGGACCGCCACACCGCCGAGGGGTACGCTGGCAAATACACAGGCGCTACCACGGAAATGCTTGGGAGTGACCTCGCGGAAACATTCCTCAAAGCGGATTTGGCTTTACTCATCAACCTGGAACAGATCAATCAGCAATTTGGTGAACAGATTCGGGCTTTTCGTGGCTTGACTGAATTTGCTCTGCAACAAGCTGCTCAGGAGGGCATATTGCCAGGGTTTGGCAAACAACAAGTGGATGCAATTAAAAAACTGCTGCAGGGGGCTTTTCAGGGACTCGAGGATTGTCAGGCTGCTGTACTGAGCGTGGAGTTGCATCGGGAAGGGATTCAAGTGCGGTTACAGGCTCGCTTTATGGAAAATAGCCCAAGTGCCAAGTGGGTGTCCTCAGAGTCGTCCAAGCGGGTTACCGAGTTGGGAAAACTACCAGCAGGGTTGGGGCATTATACTCAGTGGCGACTTGGCAAAGAGGCCAGTGATCTCTTTCGTACCCTTAGCTTGGAGTTTGTGACGACTGTAGACGATGAGCGGGGAGCCAAGTTAATCGAGGAGCACGTGAAGGATCATGGTGAAGCTGGGCCGCAAGGAGAATGGTCTGCCACGGCAACACCGGGTATTGGAATCGCAGTGTCTGAGTACACCGATGCAACGAAGGCACACCGTGCCATCACCAAGGCCTACAAGGCGGTTGCCGCTGGTGGTCAGGTGCGTTCGGTGGTTGTCAAGACTGCGCCTCGAGTTCTTGATGACGCGGTCAAGCATAGAGGGTTTACTTTCTCCGAAATTCGGCTGAACTACGATTTCGAAGCAACAGTTGCTTCTCTTCCAGATGGCGTTCGTGAGCAGACGTTGGAGATGCTCAAGCGTACTCTCCGGGATAAGACCGATCTTTGGATAGGCAGCGATGAAAAACAGGTAATCACGCTCAATGCATTGGATTGGGAATCGGCCCAGTCGCTCCTGGATCAGTATCTCGATCAGAAAAGCACCGTCGCCGCTGTTAAGGGTTTTCAATTGACCCGTAGTCAACTGCCCGAAGAAGCGGCTGTGCTTTATATGGCTGAAACTCATGCTGCGATTACTTCGTTGGTCGATTCTCTTCGCTCCATGGGCGAAATGATTCCAGGTTTGCCCCGTTTGGGTTCTGTGAAGCCGATTAAAGGTCCTCAATCATTTTTGGGGCTGGCCATTACGCTCAAGGGTGAAATCGTATCTGTGACTGCATTTGTTCCAAATGGGGCACTGAGTGGAGGACGAAAAGTCATTGAAGAGTTGTTTAAAGTGATCGACTAACTCAATGACCCTGTAAGTCTTACTAATTGACGATTTGCGACATTTGGAAAGTAATCTGCTCCATCGATTCCTCTTAAGGAGTCAACCCATGCTTTATCGAGTGGTTGTGGTCATGCTTGCTTTTGGGCTGTTTTGGATGTCTGGCTGTGGGCCAGCGAAATTAAATGTCAACAAAACCCTGGATTTGGACTCCGATGAGGTCAAGGCCATCGACTTGCCTGCTGAACCCAAGCCTCAGAAAGTCACGGTCGATTTTTCCTCAGCCGACGGTGAAGTTTCTGTTTATGTTTTCAAAGAATCCGATGCTAAGGGGGAAGAGGGTTTGTTAAATGCTGGAGCCAATTCCAAGAAGGCGTTAGCGGATAAAGCCGGCACCTCGGGTAATTTAACTGTTGATATTCCGGAAAACACGGCAACCCGTGTCATCGTCCGATCCCGTGGAAAAAAAACCTCCGTCAACCTAAAAATCACTAATCAGCAGTAAGCGATATGTTTCTGAACATGGTTATCACTTGGAAGAGCGGATGACTCAGCCTTTGATTGTCCTGGGTGTGTATGGCCACGATTCTGGATCAGATTGTTGAAACCAAGTGGCGGGAGATAGCAGCGGCTCGTCTAGCGGTTCCCGAGTCGGAATTGGAACAGCGAGTGGCCGCCTTGGCCCCTGCCCGGGACTTTGTGCAAGCTGTTCGACGATCCGATCAACTCGCAGTGATTGCCGAAGTGAAGAAAGCCTCACCATCTGCGGGTGTGATCCGTGCCGATTTTGATCCGGTTGCAATCGCGCAGACTTATGCACAACACGGTGCAGCTGCCATCAGTGTTCTTACGGATCCGACGTTTTTCAAGGGGCATTTGCGCTACCTAACGGCCGTCAAGGCAGTTGTGGATTGTCCAGTGTTGCGGAAGGATTTTATTCTCGATCGCTATCAGTTGCTTGAGGCTCGCGTTGCAGGTGCTGACGCGGTGCTTTTGATCGCAGAGTGCTTGCCAAACAACCGCCTGCGGACTTTGTATCAGCAGGCGACTGGATTGGGTCTACACACACTTATTGAATTGCATGATGCTGACCAATTGCCGCGAGTGCTTGATACTGGTTGTCGGGTCATTGGGATCAACAACCGCAATCTCCACACTTTTGTGACTCGATTGGACCACACGCTGGAGTTATTGCCTCAGATTCCTAGGGATCGAATTGTCGTGAGCGAAAGTGGTATTAGGAATCATGCAGATCTAGTTCGGCTCAGACATGCGGGAGCCCAAGCAGTTTTAGTGGGTGAAACTCTCATGCGGGCACCTGATATTGCAGCCGCACTGGATGAACTCCGTGGTGTCAGTCCGGCTGACGATCATCCCCGCGAATAAGTCGCCATCCACACCATGCCCAAAGAGCCAAAATCAAAAATGTTTCCCAAGGATAATTGGATCCTGTGTCAGCGACAAAGTGCGGAGTCACGCCACGAGTCGATCCATCCGGTGCCGTTAATGTTTGAGCATAATAGGCGATGCCAAATGTCCCTTCGAGTTGCATCCCATTCAACGAGTTTTCAAACAACAAAAGTAACATCAGTATCGTGAGGGGAAAGGAACTTACATAGCCAAGTAATCTTGAACCCAGCGAGTTCCCCACTTTGGGATTCAATGGTGTGGGGTGGAAAGGTGAATGCAATTCAGATGAGAAGGTAAATATCCGGGTGCGGAGGAATCGTGTGGGTTCAGCAAATAAGACTACGAAACCCAATGATGATATGAGTACATCATAATACATGAAGCGGTAGCAAGTCAGAAAAGCCCCAAACACCAAGAATGCTGCGCCGTAACCCGTGAGTCGCTTCTGGTTTCCCCAAAGCAGATATACACTAACTGTTGTTGCAAACACGATTCCCCAAATCCCCCAGGCTAATCCCTTGGCCAACAGAGTATCACGTTGGTCCTCCGGTAGCTCGAAGTTATGCAGAATGCGGCGGGGGATCCCTTGCAGATCGCGACTCAGATGAATCCAATTCTTGTTGACGTTGTAAAGCTCTGACGCCTGCTGACCCACCTTGAGCCAGTCGAACCATGTTTGAAGGCCTACAAAAGGCAAGGTTGCAATCGCCAGCCCGGCACCGGTCAGCACCATGGCCAGGCAGAATCTCCAACGCCGCATTAGGAGCGGGATTAAAAAGAGTGCCAAAGCCCAGACTGGTTTATAAGCTAACAATCCCCAAACCATACCTCCAGCGATTTGGTAGCCTCGAGTTGCCAAGGCCCAGCCCCAGATCACTATTGACACGGACAAGGTAGGGTTTTGTGCTAGGTCAATCCCCCCTCGGGTGCCTGGGTACAAGAAAAGCACCAACGTAGCGACCGACCACCAGATGCGACCGTGTGTCAGTATTTTGACACCCAAACCCGCAAGCGGGATGAAGAGTGTGGCAAGTAGTTGAACGATTTCGAAGGAGCGGCGCGGATTATCATCGGTGGCCAAGGGTGCGTAAAGTAAAGCGTGAATGGGAGGATAAAGGGGGCCGCCAATTGTTGGTTCGCTGACTTTCTCCAAGATAGCCGGAGTCACCGCGACCTGAGCGGCATGTTGTAACGCCAGTGAATACCACGGATTGGAAACAGGAATCGTGGCCAGCGGTGCCACCGTAGCGCCACCAACTGTTTGCCATTCTGTCGGGTCATGGCCCATCACCCAAATCATGAGCCATTCGGCATCGTGATGAATCTCTTCATCTGGTCGGGCTATCAATCGCCGCGTACGGGGAACGATTGTCTCGAGTTGTTGCATGCGAGTTTCGTTGTGAACCGGAAACCCAGCCCACACGACTTCCCATTGGCGTTGGCGGTGATAAAGCTCCCGCCCGTATCCGCGCATGAGCATTCGTCCCATGATCCATTGGCCACCGAAGTCGATTTGGACGTGTCCATCCGTCGGGTGGGGGCGCCGCCGCTCTTTGGGAAGAGATGTCTGATCGACCCACCAACCGCGGCCGTGACCGAAAAGGTACAATCCCACTCCAGCGGTCGTTAACCAAAGAATAACGACAACCATTGGCTGCTTGCCAAGCCAAGCCCAATACCGAGGGGGTATGAGAAATGCTGGCTTTTCAGTCCCCTGACTCACGAGATACTCCCGCGACGACCTCAGCGGTTGACACGGGTTGTTTTACAATTGAGGGGCGAGTTGACGTGGTGTCACACGTAAGTTGATTAGTATCGAGTTGATTAGTATCGGCCCAATGCTGGGCCAATTCGGTTAACTGGTCGAGTTCCATTTGCAGACGTTGTATATGTGGCTTCAGCTCAGCGAGTGGGAGCTGGGCAGGGATGATGATAGGAAATCCAAAAAGACAGCGAACTCGTGAAAACGGTCGGGGAATCGCAAAAGAATCCCAACTTTTCAGCCGCCATGGCCGTTGTTGCCCTACACCCACCGGGACAATCCGCATGCCTGTTCGGGATGCCAAATAGACTACGCCTGGTTGTACTTGCCGCCGAGGGCCACGAGGACCATCTGGTGTCACGGCTAGGTGGTAAGCCGCTTCCTTGTTGCGAAGGAGTTGCCGAACCGCAGCGACTCCCCCGCGGTTGGTAGAACCTCGAATGATGCCCATTCCCGTGGCACGGATGAGCGGAGCTAATAATTGCCCATCAGCATGTTGGCTCACTAAGCATGCCGCCCCCGGATGTCCGAACCGAACAATGGGGATAAGAAAGTTTTCATGCCACAAGGTAAAGATAAATGCTCCGGCTTCCGGAGATTGAAACGGATCAGCGGGTACGGGACTTAGGGACCGAAACTCGAAATGCAAGCTAGCCGAAAGCAGCTTCACCAATCGCGTCCCACACCAGCCGGCCGCAGCAATCAAACGGGGGTCGCGAAGTTTCATCGCCCAGCCTCCGTGCCGCTGTGAATATGACCTTTACCCCGGCCATTCACCAGTGAATACTTCCGTTGCGGGTCCCGTCTTATACACGCACTGATCCTGCTCAGACCAGTGCAATTCCAGATCACCCCCGGGTAGGTGAGCCAGAAGCTTGCGGCCGGTACGCTCCGATAGGACTCCGGCCACACACACGGCACAGGCTCCGGTGCCACAGGCCAAAGTGATGCCGCTACCGCGCTCCCAAGTCCGCATCGTCACTTCAGTTGGTGAGTGTACCTTCACAAAATGGACATTTGTTCGACGGGGAAACACAGGATGATGCTCGATTAGGGGGCCAAAGCGCACAACTGGGTCAGGATCGGGTTGACCAAACCATGAGTCGTCTACATAAGCGACGGCATGCGGGTTACCCATTGAAATGCAGGTAAGTAGGAAAGTGTGCCCCTCAATCATCAGCAGCTGGTTTACGGGTGGATCACCGGGAAGTTTCGTAGGTATCGCAGAGGCGTTGAGAATGGGTTCACCCATGTTGACAGTAGCCCTGGTTACCCTGTCATTGTGGATCTCCAGCTTGACTGTAAGCACGCCCCGACCCGTTTCGATAGCCAGAGTAGGTTTTCGCGCAATGCCGTGATCGTAGACATACTTGGCAACGCAGCGCAAACCATTGCCACACATCTCGGATTCGGAACCATCGGCGTTAAACATCCGCATTCGCGCATCAGCTCGGTTGCTCTTACAGATCAGAATCAATCCGTCCGAACCCACACCAAAGTGTCGGTCGCTAATGATGCGACTCAGTTCCGCTGGGTTAGCCGGCTCCGGATTGCGAACACAATCGAGGTAAATGTAGTCGTTGCCGATTCCATGCATTTTGGTGAAGTACATGAGCAAAGCCCTGGAGCGATTCAAATGCTAATCGTGGGACGATTCACCAGTAGTAGCCTCAATCGATGTTCACGCCGATGAAGGTGTCAACCAATTCAGAATTTCGCGTTCCAGTTCCTCGACAAACTGAGTTCGGGGCAACACACGGTTACAGCGTGCCAACCGTGCCTGCCGCAAGATCTCAGTTTGCACATGGGAGCCATAACCGATTACCTGCGGCATCACCGGGCACACTGCTCGCAGTTCCTTGATAAGGCTAAGCAGATCCAGGTTGGGGGTGTTGAGATCTATGATGACCCCACCGGGTGCCTGCTCCTTGGCCATGCGAATAAGTTCGGCTATAGTTCTGGATTGCCGAACGTTGAGTCCGGCAGCCTGCGCGGCCCCAGCAATTCGGCTAAAGAAAATTAGATCGTCAGCCAGAACTAGTCCGTGGATAGTCACGGTTTGTCCTCGTGTTCCACTGCGAGGCCTTGTGATTCAACTATCTGTTGCACAGCGTCCAGCAAACCTTTGTCGAATTTGTTTTCTTTGAATGCTTTCAAAATCGTCTGCGTGAAACGGGACGGTATACCGGGTGGAAAATTGGCAGCACCAGGTCCACAGACCTCCACCCACACAAAACCGGGATTCCGACAGACTAGGATGTAGACACCACTCAGTTTCTCGGCTTTGCAACGCTCCTGTGCATACTCCTTGAAAAACTTTTCCCGATTCTCGCTGCTCATCGCCTTAAGCTTTTCCGGGTTGATGTTCGGAGAAGCTGATAACGTCTCGATAAGCAAGTCCAGATCTTTTTCCTTGAGCAGTTTGTTCGCAGCTAGTTGGACTTTTCGTTCCGTTTCAGCAGTGAAGAACTTCCCGTCGTCCTGAATTTTGAAGGCTTTTTCTCGGCGAGGCTTCGTGGGGCGATTCTCAGCCAAAAACGAGTCTGATTCGCTTGATCGCAGCGTTTGCACGGATCGACGCTTTATCAATCGCTTCACTTCCGAGATATCAATAAATAGGCTCAGTTGATCGGCATCTATGACTCCACCTTGAGTAACACCAACGAGTTCACCCTGGTCATTGATGAGTGGTCCGCCACTGTCGCCGGGGTTGGTTGGGGAATCCGTTTCGATTACCCTGGCCTGAAACTCCAACAGGGTTTTCGCGTCCAATTTCGCCTTCCATTTTTTGTTATAGACCTGTCGAACTTTCCCCGGCGTATAGACCCAAAGAGCGCCACTTTTGCCAGGGTTACCAATGGAATGCACAGACTGACCCGGTTCGGCGCTGGCTAATGCCAGGGGCAGCTCGGGTACTCCTTCCGGTGTCCAATCTAGGCGTACCAAAGCTAAATCGCTTTGCTTGTCGATTTCGATAACCTGTCCCGGGATAGACAACTGGTTGACACGCTCTTGATAATACTGTCGCTCAGGGATCACTTTTTTATTCGCATCGTATTTCGGAAAAAAAACTTTAGCTTTTGCGACATCAGCGACAACGTGGTAATTCGTGATTATCAATCGTCGACCCCGGTCAATGAGAGCGCCACTTCCGGTTGCCAATCGGCCGGCTCCTCGATCGGAATGAATCCAAACCGTCGAGGGCAGTACCCGTTGATATACGGTTGCCCCCACGTCGGGAGATGGGATGGGTTCGGTCTTCGCAGGCGGAGTCTGGCCTAGGCTTTTCGTGATTCCAGCAAGCAGCACCACCAGACCGAGCCAGTGGCGAATCATAAACAACTCCAAGAATAGTAATATTGAGAACCACTAAGAGAATTTTATCCCAGATGAGGCATTGATGACCATATGCCATCGGGGGTAACCCAACGCGAGTCAGTGCTTGACAAATCTCCGGGGTCCCCGGAAGTTCGCTTGTTTATCACTTACACGATCGTAGCGCGTTTGTTCTACTTCACCTTTTGAGGCTCCCCATCTGGAAACCTGGTTAATCATCGTCATCGTTGTTGTAGTGATCTTGCTTTTAGTGGTCTGGTTGGTTGCTGTTTACATATGGTCTGGTCATTAGTCGTAATGTCTACATAAACGCTTTTGCTCAAATCGATGTGCAACTGAAACGTGGGTACGATCTGATTCCGAACCTCGTTGAAAGTGTGAAAGTTTACATGGCTCATGAGAAGGCGACTTTGGAAGCTGTAATTGCGGCTCACAACAGTGCCTTTGCCGCGCGGGAAAAGGCTGCTGCTAACCCCGGCGACCCCTCGGCGATGAAGGAACTCGGTCAGGCGGAAGGACAACTCAATGGCTTCCTGGGTCGTTTGATTGCCTTATCCGAAGCATACCCCGATCTTGAGCTTGGCAATAGGCGACAGTGGTGTTGGTAGTGCTTTTCGCGGCAAGTCTTGCCCCGATCGTACATTTGCACCTTTTCCTATGAGTACAAACTTCTTTCAGCGGCAGGAGCGTGCCCGTCGGAACACAACGCGCTTAGTGATGCTGTTCATACTCGCTCTCATCGCACTGGTATCGCTGAGTTATTTTCCCGTCCTATTGCTCTATCACGTTGCCACTGATTGCAACAAAACAACTGCGAAGTACGTCGCAAAGCCAATTGAGTATCGGTTGTGGGAACCAAGTGTACTGATTGCCACAGCGGTGGGCACTCTAACAATTGTTGGGCTTGGCAGTGCCCACAAGGTCTCCCAATTATCCGGAGGGGGCAAATCGGTTGCCCTACTGCTGGGCGGCAAGCAAATTCCCACCAACACCCGTGACCATCGTCTGAGGCGTGTGCTCAACGTTGTTGAAGAAATGTCGATTGCGTCCGGCGTACCGGTGCCCCCTGTGTTTCTGCTTTCCGACGAAGCTGGCATCAATGCCTTTGCGGCAGGGTATGCACCCGAGGATGCGGTCATAGCTGTCTCACAAGGCTGCCTAGATTACTTAAATCGGGACGAATTACAGGGTGTAGTAGCCCACGAGTTCAGTCACATTCTTAATGGCGATATGCGACTCAACATCCGGCTCGTAGGTTTGATCCATGGCCTGATCGTGCTCTCGTTAATAGGTCATTTTTTAATGCGGCTACTCAGTGAAGGTACAAAGCGACAAACCAGAAATACGAACAAAGGAAAGGGTGGCAAAATACTTGTCGCTGTGTTTTTGCTTGGTTTAGCATTGTATATCCTTGGTTCAGTGGGTGCGTTTTTTGGTTGGCTGATGCAGGCAGCCGTTTCTCGGCAACGTGAGTTTCTGGCCGACGCCAGTGCCGTACAATCCACTCGCAATCCGGATGGTATTGCTGGTGCTCTCAAGAAAATTGGTGGGCTATACCAAAGCTCTCAAATCGAAAATGTTAACGCCAGCCAAGTCAACCACATGTTCTTCGCCAATGCGTTTAAGAGCCGCTTATCCGCGTTGTTTGCCACTCATCCGCCTCTCGAAGTTCGATTCAAAGCAATCGATCCAAACTGGGACGGAGTTTATCCCAATGTACGCCGAGTCTCGGTGGAAGTTGAACCCGCCCAGTCGAAGGAGATTACATCCAAACAAATCGAGATCCCAGGCATACCTCAGGTTCCATTGCCGATTTTGACTCCGCAACTTGCAGTTAATGCTGCTATCGAACGAATGGGAAACATCCCGGATGATAGTTGGGAAACCGCTGCAGCTTTCGAATTGGAGATTACTCCCGAAATCCGCGATGTAATCGGCGAACCCTTCAGTGCGCGAGCGATCATCTTGGCTTTGCTTCTCGATGGAATGTCGGAGGTACGAGAACGTCAACTTTTGATTATTCGAGCTGTTAGCGATCCTCGCCATGTGGATGAGATGCTGCGTTACGAGGACCATGTGCGGGCAATTCCAGTTGGTACCCGATTAGCTGTAACACACTTTGCTATGCCTGCATTACGAAGCATGTCGCGGCAGCAGTACTTGGCGTTCCGGTTCGTTATGAATGGCATGATCCGGGCAGACGGTCGGATCAGCCTCTTCGAGTATTGCTTGCAACACATGCTGACGAAGCACCTTGATCGAGCTTTTGCTCTGCAAGGGCACCGTCCCTGGCGCTATACTGGTGCTCGCTCCATTCGCGAGCAAGTTGTTTGCTTTTTGGGCCTGTTAGCGTGGACAGGAAACCGGACACCCGAAGCAACTTCCGATGCATTCTTCGCAGGTATGAAGGAATGGGAAACCCGTCATACGGCTGTACTCCCAAAACAGGCGAGTTGCTCGTTGGAGCGTTTTACCGTAGCATTAGGCTTTTTGGAACAAGCAACTCCCCATCTTAAGCAGAAGTTGGTTCGGGCAGCGGTTGTTACGATAACTACGTACTGCAAGGTCACTGGTCTGGAGTATGGTATTTTGCGAACAGTTTGTGCCTCCCTGGATTGCCCTTTCCCACCAGTGGGTAGGCAGGAAACGGGTGGCTGTTAACCTCTAGGAGCTAAATTCAGTCGTCCGGAGTTTCCCATGCCTGAACCTCTCCGCTGTATTCCATCCTCAACTATCATTGCCGGAATCGACTTTTCCACCGGTGGTGTGAAGGCATTGGCATTCACCGTAACCGGCAAGGTGGTTGCGGAAGTCAGGTTGCCAACCGATCTCTGGACAGCCGATGGCGTCTCTGAGCTGAACTTGATGCAACTTGAAGGTCAGGCTCGAACGGTTACCCGGCTACTGGCTTCGAAGCTCCGAATGTTGGGCCGGCTTGATGACTGGCGTATCATCGGTATTTCTGCCACCCATCACACCGCAGGACGAACTGATGCCGATGGTAACCAAGTTCGCCGGGCGATCTGTTGGAACGATCAGACTCTGGCTCCGTACCATAGTAGCGGATTGAATCGACTTGGCGGTCAAGAGCGCGCACGCGAACTGACGGGTGGCCCGTGGGCGGTTCGTTATTCGTTGTCTCACCTTGTTAAAGATGAGCTAATGTTACCCAAGCTCGACTGGGACCGTACCCGCTGGATACTTCCTCATGGACCGCTTGCGGCGGGCTATCTCACTGGCCGATTCGATTGTACCAGTGTTTCTTCTGCCGCATCGACTGGCATCATGGACCTGCGCACGAACCAATGGTGTCGGGATATGCTCGATGCACTTGATCAGCCGAGCTATCGTGAGCTAGCCTGGAATAACCTACCCAAAATTATTGATATGAACGAACCTGTTGGCACCATGGCTGAACACGTTGCACTGGATGCGCGTCTGCCAGCAGGTATTCGGCCTGTCGTGTATCCTACTCTGGATGACCAAGCCGCAGGATTGATCGGCGGCGGTGCTGTTGATGCTGGTCAAGTTGCTGTGATTCTTGGCAACTCTGCGGTAGTGAATTCCTCGTCCAACGAATTGCCGCGGTCTAGCAACTTGGATGCTATGAAGCTCAATTGGGGGCCATACCTGTGGATGCGCTGTTACTCCAACGGTGCCCAATTCATCGATCAGGTAGCTGGTCGCAATTGGCACCAGTGTAAAGAAGCAGACGCTGTCCCCCCAGGATCCAACGGTACGATCGTACTACCGTTTCTTCTCAGTGAACCAAGTGTGGGAGTGAACCGTGCGCAAGTGACTTGGTTCCCCTCCGAACCCATGGATTACCCCACGCGAGTCCGTGCCTGTTTGGAGGCCATTGGTTATTTGATTACACTTGGTATCCGGGAACACCAAGCTGCTGGCCAAAACATCTCGCAAATCACGGTTTCGGGAGGAATGGCCCAATCGCAGTTGATGTGTGAAATTCTGGCCAGCATTCTGAATCGTCCACTTGTCCGCTTAGAGGTGAGTGAAGGACCTGCGTTGGGCGCTGCGGTAGTCGCGTTGGCAGGTGCAGAAACCCGCTCACGTTGCCAACAAGGAATCAATCAGCCCTTTACTGCGGCTGATGCCGCAAACTTGATGGTCTCCTTCGGTCCCACCATTCGACCCCGTCCAGATTGGTTGGAAGACTATCGGCAAGGATTGACCGAGTTTACCCGACATCTCCCAAATAAGCAATCTCTCTGAATCAACCTGAATCTTCGAAGCTAACTCCAATGCATTCATTCACGACTCCTATGGGTTGCTGGGTTCGCAACGAATGACTTTTCAACTGCCACGAAAGACTGTGCATGATCTGCAGCTGCAGTACTAGATAGGAGGGATCGCAATTGTTCAATGAAATTCGGGACACCACGGTCAGCATATTCATCAAGACAGCCTGACAACCGTCAATCAATATCGACACATCCAGTCTGAGGTGAATGTGGCTTCGGAATTTTGGACTGCCTCGTCACAAATGATCACTGCAGGCGGTATCGTTGCTGCTTTTGCGATTCCGGTTGGATTGATTTGTTGGGTCGTTTCGCACCGAGGGGAAACCTCACAAGTGATGCCGCTCCGACCCTGGCGTGTTCCGTGGGGGGGGATTGAGGTTTTGCTGGCATTTGTGCTCATAGCTGTAGTTCCACAACTCCTATTAGAAGGCGGACTGCATCCCCTGGTTGCAGGAGTAGTCGCCTTGCCAATACAGCTGCTGCTACTACTAATTGGCTGGCGGCTGGTATGTCCAAGCTGGCTACCATCCTATCCAAAGGGAATTGCGATTCGATTCGTTTTGGCAGTTGTGGCTTGGGCATTAATCACTCCGCCTGTCCTAGTAGTGAACGCCGTTGTTCTCCAAATCTTCGCTATTTTTGACTGGCCTGCAGAAGAGCATCCGCTCACCCAACTCGGGGACCTAACCAAATCCCAGCGTGTTTTGTTCTTTCTGCAGGCTTGCGTCTCTGCGCCACTTATTGAGGAAGTGTTGTTCCGTGGTCTGCTTCTTTGGTGGGTGATCGGTACACACGACCATCGGATTGATCGGTTCAGAGCTCCCCAAATTGTGGCCCCTGCGCATCGCCCGTGGATGTTAATGGCCTTCACGCTGTTGTATGCAGGGTTAACTGAAAAGGTTGGCCCGACGGTGTGGGCACTGCTATTGTTACTGGGGCTGATCTTAGTATGGGTCACAAAGCGTCATGGCCGGCGACATATCCGTGGGATCTACGCGACAGCAAGCCTCTTTGCCGTGGTTCATTCGCAAGTGTGGCCGTCCCCGATTCCATTGTTTATATTGGGTTTGGCCTTGGGCTGGCTGGCAGTACGAACACGGGGTGTGATGGTACCATTTCTGGTGCATGGTCTGTTCAATGCTGTTGCGGTTGTGTTCGTATTACGCAGCAGTCCGGGGTGAGTGCTCATAGACCCGAAGGCCGAGAACTGAGTGATAAACAGTCAATGTCTGTGTGGCAGCGGCCTGCCAATTAAAGCGACTCGCATGAGCTATTGCGCCCCGACGGTACGGAGTGAGAAAGTCGCGATCCATAATTGTTCGCCGCATGGCTTCCCGCCATCCGGCTACGTCATTGGGCTCTAAGAGTGGAGCATGGGACCCAACCACTTCCCGCACTGCAGCAGCGGTGGAAACGACTGCCGCACCGCCACACGCCATCATCTCGATAGGTGGCAAGCCAAATCCCTCATAGTGTGACGGATAAAACAAAGCTTCGGCGCCTGCATACAGCCCTGGCAAATCTTGGTCAGCGACATATCCCAGATACCGCACCCCTCTGTGGCGACCCTCCGATTCGAATAGGTTTCGTTCTGGTTCCGATTTCCACCCCCAGGAGCCACCCAGGATGAGCGGACAATTTTCCCGTAAATACGCTGGTAAATCACAATAGGCCCGGAGCAGCGTGGCTAGATTCTTCCGTGGTTCTATTGTTCCGACATAAAGCAAATATCGCTCGGGTAGCTCAAGCCGTTGTCGCACAGCAGCAATTTGTGCAGAAGATTGTGGGCGGAAGCTACTTGCAACACCACAGTACACAGTGGTCACGCGATTGGGATTCAAACCCATCACCCGAAGTGCCTCGGATCGGACTGCATGAGAATCCACAAGAATGTGCGATGCAGCGGCAATCCCTTGCGCAAAAGCTTGTTCGTAACGTTTAACTCGTTCCGCTGGATGCCACTGGGGGAAAAGAATGACCGATAGGTCATGAACTGTGACCACGGTTGGCAACGGCACAGAGAAGGGCACCAGGTTTGGTTCGTGATAGAGGTCGAAACTGCCGAGTCGAGCAACCAACTGGAAATGACTTGCATATCCTGCCCGGGCCGCTCTGAGCAGAAGTCGATGGGGCCAAGAATGACGGCTTGGCCGAGGTGGGGTGGTAAGCGCCCCTGCCTGGACGGGAGTGTTAAAGTATCGGACTGCCAGCCGGTGAATACCCTCCCCCGGGTACAACCAGAAGCAGTCCTGCGGTGCAATTTGAGTGAGAGCTCGATGTAGGTTCGCGGTTGTGTGGCCAACTCCAGTTTTGGGCCGGATTGCCGAAACCCCATTGAACAGAACCCGCATCGGACTCTCCGTCAGGCTGCGGCGTTTTCGAGTTCACCCGATTGACGGGATTGGCGAGCCTTAGTGCGCACTGCCACGTCGTCCATGTAAGCTTGAACAACTTCGGCACTTGGCCCCTCGCGGACGACTTTGCCTCGCTTCAGCCACAACGCACGGTTGCAGACCTCGCGAATCGTGTTCAGATCATGCGAGACAAGAACCATGAGTCGTGCTGCCGACATCAACTCCCGCATTCGGGTTCGAGCCTTGACTTGAAATGCCATGTCTCCAGCGGCTAGCACTTCGTCGATCAGTAATACCTCGGGTTCGGCGGCAGTGGCGATCGAAAAGGCCAATCGCATACGCATGCCAGCTGAGTAGTTGCGGACCGGCAGTGTGAGAAACTCGCCAAGTTCTGAAAACTCCCCGATGCTCTTGATCTTCTCCCGTAACACCGATGGGCTTACTCCTTGGAGATAGGACCGATAAGCGATGTTCTCCCATCCGGTGGCATCTTGCTCGAAACCAAGGGTAATGTCGAACAACGAACAAATCTTACCCTCGACGCAGCAGGTACCTTCTGTCGGGGGATAGATTCCAGCGAGCATTTTTAAAAGAGTGGTTTTGCCCGCACCGTTGTGGCCAATTATCCCTACCCGATCACCGTCTTTAGCGTTGAGGTTGATATTACTCAGGGCATGGATCGTTACTTCGGGGTTAATCGACCGACGGAACAACCCCTTGACGATATACTCCTTGAGACTCACCTGTCGGTTCTGCCGCACATTGAAGACAATTGAAGCATCTTGGACATCGATTTTAGCCATCGGGCTGACTCCACGAGGGGCAATTCCATTCTCAGCTTGCCAGCTTATAGATGAAAAATGACCCGTTTTTGCAGCCAAGCGACCGTTCCGGCCGCTAGCCCAACAAGTGCAGCCGCTACTGCTCCACCTGCAACATACATTTGCAAGGTTGGCACATGACCCGTGAGCAAAGGTGTGCGGGTCAATTCTAGTAGCCAATAAATCGGGTTGACGTCGACCAACCAACCGAGTTGTTTATCGTCCAAGAGCTTACGAGTGTACATGATAGGCGTCAGAAAGAACAGAATTTGCGCGGCCACTTCGAGTAAATGTTGTGTGTCATGAAAGTAAACGGTTGCGAAGGCTGCGATGGTCGTTGCTCCCCAGGCCGCCATTAGAATGAGTACCAAGCCTGGAAGGATGTAAAAGATCCGGGCCAACACCAGCACGTTGGAGTGGAAAATTGCGATCATCACCGTGACCACCGCAAGGGCGATCATGGAATGAATGGCTTGGCCCAAAACCGTTCGCAAAGTGTAAACCGTATATGGGATGGGGCTTTGGCGGATATACGCTTCGTTAGCCATGAAACAACGGCAGCCGTTTAACGCAGAATCTCGCAAAAATCCCCAAATAGCCATGCCGGTTAGCACGGACGCAGCGTAGGTGATCGGATCACCATTGCCCAGCAGGCTGCTAAATACAACCGTGAACACTACGGTCATGGCTATAGGGTTCAATAATGACCAGCCAATGCCAAGTACGGAGCGGCGGTAACGTTGACGCAAGTCCAACTTGACCAGCGCCATAAGAAAATGGCGGAACTTCCATAATGCCTTGAGATGATGAATCATCCGTGAACCCGACGATGAACTCGTTGGACATCCCGTCTCCCTTCTGAGAAATTACCGAACTGATCTGATCCTCACCAGCCCAGTTTCACTGCCTCCGTAAACGTGCTCCACGTCTTACTTTTATCAGAACCTGTTCTTCGGATTTTTCTAATGAAATCGATCTTGCGCTCTTTGGCAAGTTATGCCAGTATTGTCCGAATCAGAAGCGTTCCACTTTCTGGATAACGGCCATGACCATGACAACCAATGAGGTCATCACTGGCGACTCTATTCAGGTGCTGCAGAGTTTACCCACAGGTTGCGCTGATCTGATCTTTGCTGATCCGCCATTTAATATCGGCTACGAATACGATGTATACCGGGATCGCCGGAGCAAGCACGACTATTTGGCTTGGACCGAATGCTGGCTTGCCGCGGCGGTCCGGGTACTTAGTCCGACCGGCTCGATGTTTGTGTGTATCGGTGACGAGTTTGCTGCTGAGTATAAGATTCGGCTTGATGCCGTCGGTTTAACGCTCCGAAACTGGATCGTATGGCACTATACATTCGGAGTATCGTGCACGAAAAAGTTCAACCGATCGCACGCCCATATCTTCTATTACGTACGCAATCCCAAACGCTTTACCTTCAATGGCGACGCGGTGCGAGTGCCCTCGGCGCGCCAAACGACTTATGCCGATCGCCGAGCCAATCCATTTGGCAAATTACCCGATGACACATGGGTGCTTCGCCCCCAAGAATCATCCGTTCATTTTCAACCGGATTGCGATACCTGGGCCATATCTCGCGTTTGTGGCACGTTTCGAGAACGAACAAATCATCCCTGTCAAATGCCGGAGGCTTTGTTAGATCGCATCATTCAGGTGGCCACTAATCCTGGCGACCTTGTACTCGATCCATTTGCCGGTAGTGGAACGACTTTGGTTGTTGCAAAAAGACGCCACCGCCATTACTTAGGGGTAGAATTGTCCGAAGTCTACGCTGATGGAATACGTAAACGCTTGCAAATGATTGAGTTCGGTGCCAACCAACTGCCTCAACCGATCAAACGACGCCATGCGCGGATATCAAGGCACAAGGTGGTATAAAGCTTTCTGATGAGGCTGTGCGACGATTGTCAGGAAGTCATACCCAAAGCTGCAAGATCCGTAATAGGGTTTCGAGCCATACATCAAAGGCGTCCTCGCCTTCCAAAGAAGCCACGATACCGTCACCTGTACCGATCTCAGGCCGCGCGCTGCTGACCACGAGTTCGTTAACTACCACATTCTCAAGATCCAAGTCAAAGGGTTCTGACCCCACAGCAAGGCAATGAACTTGGAATTGGCAGGAAAGCTGGTCGAGGCGTGCCACCAGTGCGGACTTGTCGGGCAGCCATCCAATCATGGCCTCGCCACGGTTGATTGGCTCGCGAAGCAGTAACTCCATTTCAGTTGCTTCGGCCATGAGCGGCTTGTGCGCTCCATCCTGGATAAAAAGAACTTCAAATCGGATAGCATCGGTGCTCAACCAATCTGATAAACGGTGAATGAGCGCGAGAATGGCTGACTGTAAAACGACGATTCGCTGGTAGGGTAAGCCAGAGTCGCGATCCTTGAATCGCGCTTCAACCAAGCTTGGAAAGAGCACGAAAACAAAGGCTCGACGGCGCCGGAGAAATTGATTCTCGTCACGGGAATAGTAAAACAATTCATCTCGGACGAATTTGATATCAAACAAATCCGGACTTTGGGGCTCCATAAAGGCTAGTTGTGAGTGTAAAAGGCTTTCCAAGCTCCCGCGAGTTGAGATCGAGGTATACCCGCCAACAGGATACTGATCCTCATCGAGCGCGCGTGTTGGAACCTCTTTCCGCCCAATGTGGGGTCGGACGGGTCGGGTTGGTAACAATGACTCGAACCGAGCTGTTGTTTGACGAATTTGCCGAAGGGCAACGTATTGTCCCATGTCTCCCAGCGCTGACCGGTCTTCCAGCGCGTCCACGTCTTCCCTGACGAGTACCTCGCTAAGCCTTCGTCCAGAGGCTACTAACTCTTCGTACAGCCGAATATGAAAATCAAGGGGCCCATCGCGAGCGAGGCTGTCCCACCCCTGAGTAAGGACATCCTCGGGGCTTGTGGCAAGCAGACCTCGAATGACTGCGGGCGGCAACAAGACACCACAGCAGTCGCTCCGTTCGCGGATCTGATTCACTATATACGCCAATCCTTTAATCCGGTCCCGACCGTTATAACGGCGGAGAGCATCACTAGCACGCTCGAACATCCAATCCACATAAAGCCGGCCTAAAATATGGTCTTCGTACGTCCGGGCTAGGTTGAGTGGCCATCCGGGAATATGAAATGTTTCCTTGAGCCGATGCTCTGCATCGGAATCGAAAGCGACGTGACCTACATCGGCAACGAAACCAATAGGTGGTAGTGGATGGCCCGCAGCAGCGACTTCCATGGCCCATTCAAGAATCTCTTGAATCCGGCTAGGGATGGGTTTAATCGCCTGCTGCAACCAAAGACCCTCCAACACAAATCGGCGAGCTGTCTCTTGATCCCGCAGTTCTATGGGCTCCATGCTGCCCCCGTGACGAATGCTCTCATCTGCTCTAATTCCTTATAGCTATTGGTCCGACGAAAACCAAACTGCGTTGTCTCCACCTAAGGCTTTAAGCACAACAATCGATGGAACCGTTAAAGTCGGTATTTAGGCTAGCCGATGTATTTCTCGAGATGAGCAAACAACCGGGTTCCGACCATCGCATGGCTGCGGAGAGTCGGTTGGGGGGGGCGCATGAGGATCACGCCATTACTTGTCGGGGTCTTGTCGGCACTGGCATTTGTTGGGGATGCCTCGGCCCAATTTGTGCCCGGGAGCGATCTTGGGGCAGTTCGGGAAAGAGGGATGGTGCCGTCGGTTTTTCCAATGGAGTATTCCGAAAGCCCTGCTGGTATGAACCCGGCAGATCTACCGCTAGGCCGACCGCCAGCTGCTACAAGCAGTACGGCGCTTGATAGGCTGACAGCTCCAATACGCCCGGTATCTGGTGAGAACCCGGACCCCGTCGGAACCCTAACCGGTCAGCCTACATCTCAATTGCCTTATGGAGCATATCCGAGTCCCTACTTCACTGATGGCCCTGGTTGTTGCGGGCCACTCGGCCGAAATGGTCGGATCGGCTATGAACTTTACACCTACGTCGGGATCAATTGGCCATTTGGGGAGGGTGCTTTTGGTCGGCATCTTAACACCGGTGTGGTGGTTGGTGGTGGTGGCCGGAGTTTATTTTTTAACACTTCACACTCAGCGGCCTGGGTTTGTGACCTCGGGTTAAGTTTCACTTACAATCGTGGCGAACTGGGGCATCCGGTGTTGGCGTATGTGCAACAGGCTCCAATCCGGAACCCATTTACGGGACAAACCACAGAGCGGCCCGATGTTATTCGGGATGTGGCAATTCGGGGGCTTTATCGTACGAATTTCAACTTCGGCGTCGGGCGAGACTGGTGGCTCTGGGGAGCCGGTTCTACAGGTATCGCGGAAGGAACTAACTGGCGGGTTGGCGGCCTGGTTGGCGGCCGTTGGGGCACGGCTCACGTCGATTTGGTACCTTCCAACCCCATTCGATTTGGAGATTATCAGCGTCGTCAGAACGTGACGCATGGAATCTTCCTAGCGACACACTCAACAGTCGATATCCCCATGGGATCATGGATACTCTTTGGTGGATTCCGCTTCGAGTGGGGGTATGACTGGACCAATTTGATCCCACCGTTAGAAGGTAACCTGCACAACTTCAATTTGATGCTCACGGCAGGTATTCGTTACTAAACAATTCGAAATTGTTTGTATTACATGTGAGTACACGGCGGTACTGCTGGGAAGTCGATTGGGCTTTCGAACCGCTGGAGTTGACGGCTGGCCCGCTACTGGCGTACAAAGTGAATATCGCCAGGGGTGCCCCGCTAGTGGCGTGGGCTGAGAGCACACCCTTTGAACCTGAACCGGCTGACACCGGCGTAGGGAGGCGACATTTCGAGTGCGGATCGCGGATCGCGGGTTGGGAAACACAAACTCTATCGCAGCGCTCCCCCCTCCTGCTTCGTCTTGATTCTGCACTCCTCACTTTCATGACAAATAGCCATGACGCAGCTAGAAGCCGCTCGCAAGGGCATAGTGACCCCGGAAATGGAGTTTGTAGCTCGCCGCGAAGAGCTTGAAGTAGAACTTATCCGCTCTGAAGTGGCCCGTGGTCGGATGGTTATTCCAGCTAACAAGGTCCACCTTACCAAGAAATTGCAACCGATGTGCATAGGCATTGCTGCCAAATGCAAGATCAATGCCAACATTGGCAATTCTGCCGTTACTGGCAAAGTGGAGGATGAGCTGGAGAAGTTGCACACCGCGGTGGCGCTGGGGTCTGACACGGTTATGGATCTGTCGACCGGCGGAAACATCGATAGCATTCGCCAAGCGATTATTGATGCAAGCCCTGTGCCGATTGGCACCGTTCCCGTCTATCAAGTCATCCAGCAGGTGAGGGATCCGCGCGACATTACACCGCGCATGCTCTTGGACATGGTTGAACATCAAGCCCGGCAAGGTGTGGATTACATGACTATCCATGCTGGGGTGCTGCTAGAGTATGTGGCACTCACTAGTAACCGCGTCACCGGGATTGTTAGTCGTGGAGGCTCCCTGATGGCTGCTTGGATGGTTGCTCATCATCAACAAAATCCGTGGTACACTCATTTTGATGAACTTTGTGAAATTATGCGAGCTTATGATGTCACATTCAGTTTGGGTGATGGGATGCGTCCCGGCTGCTTGGCTGATGCTAACGACAAGGCCCAATTCGCTGAGCTAAAAACTCTCGGCGAACTCACGCTCAAGGCTTGGGAGCACGGCTGCCAAGTCATGATCGAGGGACCTGGTCATATTCCCATGCATTTGGTCAAGATGAATATTGAGAAGGAGCGTGAGCTGTGCCACGACGCACCATTCTACGTGCTGGGTCCTCTCGTTACCGACATTGCTCCGGGCTATGACCATATCACGAGTGCGATTGGTGCCGCCCTCGCAGCTGAAGCTGGTGCGAGCATGCTTTGCTACGTCACACCAAAGGAACACCTCGGTTTGCCAAATAAAGACGACGTTCGTCAGGGTGTCATTGCTTACAAGATTGCCGCACATGCTGGGGATATCGCTCGTGGCCGCGCGAATGTCCGGCAACGTGATGACGAACTATCCAAGGCACGCTTCGAGTTTGATTGGAACCGGCAATTTGAGCTGAGCCTTGACCCGGAAACAGCTCGCAAAATGCATGACGAGACGTTACCGCAGGAAGTTTTCAAGAGTGCCAAATTCTGCAGCATGTGTGGTCCAAAGTTCTGCTCGATGCGAATCACGCAAGATGTACGCAAACTTGCTGAAGAAGCCCGCCAATTAAGCCTTGAATTGGCAAACACCTAAGCCGGTCAGTGAAATAGGGTTGACTAAAGAAGGGGTCGGCAGAAACCACTTGCTGACCCCTTTGTGTTCTTATTGTGAGAGGCTGTTGAATTCGGTTAGGCTCTCTTATGGCTTCTTTATGTCTTTTTTATTTGGCACCTCATGGTTCTTATGGACCTCATCGTAGCCGTTTTCGATGAACTTGGAGACTACCTCCGCATGGGCTTGAATAAGCTTGATCACGTCGCGGTCATCCGAGGTTTCTGTTACCTTGACTCCCTTGGTGGTTTTCTCAAAGGTCATGGTGATTTTGTCATAATGACGAAAAATTTCGGCAAATAGCGGATCCCGTAAATGGATCCCTTTACCTTCCTTAATTCGCTTGTGCATGGCGACGACGTGTTCTTGAATTTTTGCGGCCACATCGGGCTTGTCCGATTCGGTGAGTGTTTCAACCCCTTTGTCCATTTTTTTCACCGTCCGTCGAATGTCTGTCCGATGATCGAGTAGGAAATGGAAGACATCACGATCGACCATGAAGGTGGCATCTTTGTTCATCCCCTTTCCAGGCGGTGGTCCTTTGCCGGGGGGTTGTGCGGTTGCCCATTCGCTCGTTGCTAGCCATCCCAGTCCAACCCCGACAGCGATGGTTACAAGCAATCGGCTGTGCAATGACATGTGCTGTTCCTTAAATGGTTTTTAGGATGATTACTTAACTTGCATTCATCAAAGTTGGGGTCTAATCAGGGCCAATTCACCCGTCCGGTGCGCATTTTCCAAAGGTAGTAGCGCTCGAATGCTAATTTGCCCCAGTGTGCCCAAGGTCCCGGAATGAGTGTTTCCCAGCGGCGACGCTTAGGTGCGTAAATCCGATCGGTGTACATGATGATGCCTTGATTGCCGGCATCCAAGATGCATTTGGCGTCGATGTCGGCTTGTGGCTTGGGAGTCAGTGGTTTTCCCTGGAGGCTCGAGGCGATATTAATGGCAGCTGTGTGAGCCATCACTTCGCTAATGTAACCAGTCTTAGGCACTGAACAACCAGCTTCACATGGGGCAGGGGGTGCGACGGCGACTGCAACTCCTGCAGCAAACACGTTCGGGTATTGGGGGTGTCGGAAGTAGTCATCGGTTATGATGAAGCCTCGTTCGTTGCCCAATCCCGAAGTACGAACCACCTCTGCACCAAGGAAGGGCGGTATAATCATCCCGAATTTGAATGGTAGTGATTTCCCTGCGAGATCGATCGGTTGTCCAGATCCCTTCGCGTCGGTGAATTGTCCGGATCGGAAATGCACCTCACCAGGGCTGACTCGCTCCATCACGGCATTTACTGCCCAATCGATACCGACATGACGAAAGAACCACTCTGTCATGCCTTGGGCATGCTTCATACCCCCGATGCCAAAGTGCCCGACAAACGGCTCTGAAGTCACATAGCTGACCGTAGCACGATCTCGGACTCCGGCCTTGCGTAAAGCATACTCAAGATTGAAGACAAACTCGTATGCTGCCCCATAGCAAGCAGCACCTTGGGTTGCGCCGACGATCACTGGACCGGGGTCCTTGAGGAACTCCTTCCATGCTTGTCGGGCGGTTTCCGCATGCTCGAGAGTGCAAATACTTTGTGTGTATCCCCCATGAGGTCCCAATCCAGGTATCACATCGAATTGAACGTGTGGTCCAGTGGCGATTAATAGGTAATCGTAATGGAGTTCTTCCTCAATGGTGTTAGCCCCTTCGCGGGCGAATTGGACCACTTGTCGATTTGGATCGATCCGGCGAGCCGTGGCTTGAAGAAACTCAGCCTCACAGCGCGCTAACGATGGTTGGAGGGGAAAGGAGATTTGTTTCCCCGATCGCCAGCCGAAGGGCACCCAAATCAAGGACGGGATGAAAACAAACTGGTCGTTCCGGTCGATCACAGTGACACGGGCTCGATTTCGAAGCCGGCGCTTCAACTCGTAGGCCGCGGTTAATCCGGCGAAGCTACCGCCGATGATGACAACATGAGGTACAGATGTAGTCATCCTTATGTCTCCATAGTGACTTGCGGTTGCTGAGGATAAGTTGCCGGGACAGCTCCAAGCCGCCGGAGTACGGGCACAATCGGGCACCAACCGGTTATGCTTGATTGCAACAGATTCAAACCGGCAAACGCCGTCAGTAGATGCCAATAGGGCGACACGATATAGCCCAGCGTCAGTGAGACGAGGACTACGACTCCCGCAATCAGTCGAAGCGTGGGTTCGAGCTTCATGTTCATCTCCTGGCATAAGTTAGAGTGGACGACGTAATTTAAGCTGCGTGTTGTTCCAGTTGGGCCACTAATTGACGAGGATCGGTTAAGCCCACGACACGATTGGTCAATTGGCCATCGCGGAAAAAGAGCAGCGTTGGTACGCCTTCGACCTGAAAAGTCTTTGCGACTTCTGGTTCCTCATCGATGTTGACCTTCACGAAGCGGATTCGGCCGTCATAATGTTCTGCTAGTCGCTCCAAGAGCGGTGCGATTGCCCGACATGGACCGCACCAGTCGGCATACACGTCTACTACGACCGGGAGTGGCGAAAGATAGATCTCACGTGAAAAGTCACTAGCGGCTACCTGTTGAATGCGCTTCATAACTGCGATCTCAGCTCGGGTGATGGATTGCACGGCGTTGATGTGCCCTCTATGAATTCGATCCGATGGGAAGAAAAAAGTTACAGCGATCTCGTGGTGATTTGGTGGGTCTAGGTTGTAACTTCATGGGTATCGTGTGGATCTAAAAGGAAGGCCACTCAAGGTTGTGGCTAATAAGGTTTCTCCAAACAGTTCTTCTGAAGAATGGAGATGTTGTGATGATTCGATCTGCCTTAGGAGCGATCATAGCTGGTGGTGCGCTCGTTTATGTCGTGACAGCTGCTGATCACACGACGGATAGCATTGAAGAGGTCAAGAAATCCGTAACCGAGCGCAAGGCGATCCTTGTAGATGTGCGAGAAGCAAGTGAGTGGAACGATGGCCACCTCAAAGACGCTAAGCATTTGGCACTTTCGGACTTAAAAGCTGGCGTTACCCCTGAGAAACTAAAAGCCTTGTTACCCCCCGGTTCAGTTGTTTACCTCCATTGTGCCTCAGGTCGGCGTTGCCTGACAGCTGCTGATCTGCTCAAGAAGCAAGGGTACGATGTTCGACCCCTGAAAGACGGATACGAGAGTCTGCTCAAAGCTGGTTTTGAAAAAGCAAAGTAGCGATTGTGGGTTCCTGGAATTTCCTCCAGCATTTCACCCGAATCGGGCGAATGACACAAACGACTTCTACTTCGACCGACCCGGATATTGATCTGCTTCGGCGGGCCCGGGCTGGTGATTTTAAAGCTTTTGAGCAACTGGTGGATCGATTACAGTCGCGGGTTTATGGGCTCGCTCTACGCATGCTGGGTGAACCTCATGATGCTGAAGATGTCACCCAGCAGACGTTTTTGAGCCTAGTAGAACACCTTCACGAGTTTCGAGAAGAATCGACCTTTAGAGCATGGGTTCTGCGGATTGCAGCCAATCATGCCCTCAAACGGCTTCGCAAGTGCCGTGGCCTTCCAACTGTCTCGCTATCGGGTGCTGACGATGCTGAGGAGAGCTATGGCGACATACCCCATCCAGAAGTCATAGCACCCTGGCGGGATAATCCAGTCGAATTGGCTCAGCGGCGCGAAATTCGCGAGCTGATCGACCAAGCGCTTCGCGAACTGGACGAGAAACATCGTCTGGTTTTTATACTGCGAGATGTGGAAGGATTCTCAATTCAAGAGACCGCAGCAATGCTAGGCATTTCGGAAGCCAACGTTAAAGTGCGATTGTTGCGAGCCCGACTCGCTCTTCGTGAAAAGTTAACCCGTATTCTCGGGGACGAAGCGGCTCGTGTTTTACCTCATCACCATACGACTTAATTCAGGTGCATCAACATGAGCGAACCACTGGTCCCGGCGATGACCTGTGAGGAACTGCTCAAGGCACTGAATGATTATGTGGATGACCAGACTGTGCTTGCAGTCTGCCGGGAATTTGCCGCTCACTTGGCTGGGTGCAATCCCTGCCAAATTGTAGTCGACAACATTCGTAACACGATCCAGCTCTACAAGTCTGGTGAACCTTACCCGATGCCGCCCGAGTTCTCTGCTCGTTTGCGTCTGGCCCTCCAGGCCAAGTGGCAAGAAACCTTCTCGAAAACCAACCAGTAAGCTATTCACAATCCTCGCTGTAACTTGAAGTGATACCAGCACATGACCTCTTTCTGAATTCGATGGGGTTCATACCAGTCTGATGATCCGGACTACCTAATCTCTCGCAATGGAATAATTCGCCTCGCATCATATCGAAAGTCCTTTGATCAGCAGCCTTAAATTGGTAAATGAGTCCCATGAGGAATCCAGAGGAGTCAGAATGGATTTCCGTGCAGTTCTCTTCGTCCCTGCATTGGTTGGAGCCGTGGTAATCGGCTTTATCTTTTTGCTCTACGCAGCCCATTACTTTTTGACTGTGTTGGAAAGTACAGGTGCCGGGGCTCGAGAGGTGACCTGGATCAGCGAGCCTATTCTCGATAATTGTTGGAAAGTCTGGTATTTGGTTTGGCTCGTGGGGCTTTGGTTTGGTCCGGCATACTTCCTGGGCCGAGCCATGACCATAGGCACCGATCTGCCGGTCCTACGTCTGGTCATCGCGCTAGGAGTCATCTGGCTGAGCTATCCAGTGAGCCAACTGTCGTCTTTGTCAGCAAGCACTATCTGGCTACCACTGGTTCCGGATGTCGTTTTGCGTCTGATCCAGAAACCGGGCGTGACGTTCGGCTTTTACATGTTCTCAGCTGGTGTGCTGGGACTATTCGGTCTGGGGTTTCAATGGGTATTCCTAACCGCTGATGAATGGCACTTGCTTTTCATAGGAGCAATACTACTCGTCGTGTCAATTTTACTGTATGCCCGTCTGCTCGGTCGCCTCGCCTTCGCCTTGCGTTTCACCCGCGGGGTGATCGCCAAGAAGACTTCCAAGCCAAAGCCTAGGGCCAAATCGAAAAGGTCAAATGAAGAGGTAATCCCAACGATAGGACAGCCCGAGGACCTACCTCCGATTAAGACTGTGGATGGAGATCTTGTTGGTTATAACATTCTCGTCGAGGATGACCGAAACAAATCGCATAGGAAACGACTTAAGGCTGAACTTGTGGATCCAGAGGCGGATCGAGAATCACTTTACGCAATTACATACGATTTCGAGCCTCGCGTAACCGACTTTATGGAAAACGATGACGAGGATTCACCCCCCCGACCATACTAGTTAGATGCTTTGGGGGATGCTTCACTGGTAGAACCACGCGCCGTGTTGCATCAGCCCCGACCCGACGAGCTTGCCCTCCTCAGTCGACACGATGCACCGCGAAAACCAAAACATGTTTGGGACCTAAGTTTGCTGGCTTTCTTGGTGCAACCCCGCACAATAGTAGTCATTTGCTTTGCATCAGGACTTTGCATGTTTACGGGTACATTTGTGCGGTTGGCCCGCCTATTCAACCCAGCTGCGGGTAGCTGACTGCGTCTGGCGGTTGACGAACCATGGTTTTGGGTGTAGAAAAACGTTTCTTGGGCAGATAGCTCAGCTGGTAGAGCGAGCGACTGAAAATCGCTAGGTCGCCGGTTCAAGCCCGGCTCTGCCCACTTTAACGAAACACTTCTGCACGGTGTTGGAATGGTATGCAGTTATAACTTACCGCCGTCTTGGGATCTTTATGCTCACGAGCTAATCGTGCTACATACTTCTATACAGAACCCGACCATGGGATTATTTTTGAGTTGGGATTAACACCTCGACTTCAGCATCGAACATAAGGGTAAGGTCGCCACGGCCCTGTAAGGTCTTAACCATCGTACCGATTGTCCGTGGCAATTCGCCAGAAAAAAGTTCTTGCCCAGCGCACGTGATTTTCACTGGTTGATCGAAATTAATCATCTGATCATTGAATCGAATGACAAGCTTCTGCACTTTCTCTGCAGCAGTGATCTCGACTGTTTGGCTCTCCCGTTTGGCGATGATAAGCGTATCGACCTTTGCCTCGCCCGGTGGTACGGCTAACCAGTAGAGCCGTTCATGCGGTGTGCCGGTCTGCTTCCAAACCACCCGATCCGGAGCGGGGTTACGGGTGAACTTGGCCAGCCAAGGCAAGGCCACCCGATCCTCGCGGTCCATCCAATGGCCTTTGCCCTCATGAATTTTGACGAAGTGATTGTAACCCTTCGGATCGTCTTTCTGGAGTTTCTCCAATTGTTGGCCATATTCTCGGCCGACCTTATTGCGATAATATGCTGAGTCGTTGCTACCAACCTGCAATGCAAACGGGACATTTCGCAGCGATAACAGCGAGACCCCGTTGGGGTGGCCGGCCATCATGCCCGCACCAGCCCATCGGTCAGCCATCCGCGGAGCGAGCTGGTAGACACCGTCGCCTCCAGCGGAGTAACCAAGTAGGTAGACCCGGTTTGGATCCACCCCTTCTAGCACAATCAGGTCCTCGATGAGTCGGGTGAAAAGGCGGTCGATGTGTGGTTCATGCCAGAGGTTCCAAGTGTTGGTGGGCGCTCGGGGAGCGAGGTAGATGCCCTCGTCAAGCGTGTAGAGTTTCTTTTGATTCTCCCACTGTTGATCGTTGACCTGAGCCGGAGCATTGCCGCCGCCATGGAGAGAGATCCATAAGCTCCAGCCGTTTGTCGGTTTCTTACCGAAGATGGTGTAGTCAAACGGCATCTCGAGCTGACCCTCGGTCAGCTTTCGAGCTTTCAGCTCCGCGGCTCGCTCCTTTTGAATGATGGCGGTGTGGATCTTCCAGATGAGCTCGCGCGCAGTATGGGCATCTGCTTTGGTCAGTGGCATCTGAGCGTGGTCGCCCTGAGTAAGTTCAGCCAGCGACGATGGATTCTTTTCTACGGTATCCCGAAGCCACTTGATTGCTTTACCGGAGCGGCTGGTATCGGGCTTGGTCTTCGTGGTGTTGGCGTACCGGTCAGTCACATTCAGCCCCGGCACATCGGTGTTCCGCGGAGCCCAGACGAGTGGGAAGTGCTGGTCGGTCTTCTTAAAACTGACCGCATAAATGGCATGCTCAGGCACTTCCCGTCGGGCCTGTGCCGCTTTGGCAGTAAACCAACCGCGATTGAGGCCGTTCGGGTCCGGCTCACACGCCCCGGTGAAGTGCCAATCCTTGTCCCAGATTTCGACCCAAGTATGGTTGCCGCTGCGGTCAGCCCAAAGCGGTGTACCGACCAGCCGGGCCGGAATGCAGACCGACCGGCAGGCATCGCTCAGAATGATCGACAGCCCCGTGCAGGACGCCTTCCCCTGCTCGATGGTCTCCTTCGGGCTTTGGTTGGCAGCCCGTCGCTGCGTGGAATAGCTTACCTTGAGCTTGCCGAATACCTCAGCATTCAGCTTTTGGGCAGCCTCGGAGGGCGTCTTACAATCTTTCACAATAGGCATGCAAAGATCGTAGAACTCGCGTCGCCAGGGGTCGCGCTTTTCGTCCACGTTAGCGTAGGGGAGCACATCGTTGAGGAAGATGTCCTCTGGGATTTTTTTGCCCCAAGGCACTTCTTTGCGGGCCTTGTAAGCCAGTTCACAGTTGGTTATCAGGAAATCGGAGCTAAGTGATAGGCGGTCGTGCTGGGGCATGTGGGTGATCAGGAACGCCATGCCCTTGCGTTGGTCCTTCGGCACTTGGAGCAATGCTTTCTCCAATTCCGGTCGGTTGTTCTTGGCCAGTAACAGTGCTTGTTCGACATCCGCGCCCCACCAACGGCTCGGTGGTTCGCTGGCGGTAGCCAATGAGGTTAGCCATAGCGTTAGTGCGAGGATTCCGGCATGATTGATCACGGGAAAGTTCCCTAACGGCAACACGAATTCTGTTGTTAATGTCAAAGGGTTGGTCAAGTTGCGTCAACCTGATTTCGTAGTTTCGTTACAAATAATTCGATTTGGTTGCCTGTCGGCTGGTCGCTTCCTTGTACCGAACAATGTGGCTCAGTTAGAATTGCTATAGGTTTGTCCAAACTGCTTCAATCATGGACGCAGCCTTTGCCAATGTTGAATGCCCGGAAAAAACTGGGTTAGTCCGATCCTCGATTCAGGACCGGCCAAGCGTCTTGCTTACTGTCGCGCAGTCTGTGGCCGCTCACACCGATCTCAATGAGTTGTTGCGGGATCTGGCATCGGCTCTGCGGGGCCATCTCCCCCCTGGATACTTGAGCTTCGCTTTGATTGATCCGGATACTCACTCGGGACGCTTGCAGATTCTGGAACCAGTCGGTGGGGTGGACAAACCCAAGGCAATCGACACCCCGACGGAGTTGCCCGCTGGGGAATCACCAACGGCGTATGTCTGTGAGACCCAGCAACCCCTTTGGATGGATCTGACTCAACCTAAGGAGAATCGGTTCCCAGTGTTGCGAGCAGCCTATTCCCGGCAAGGTGTGCAGGCAGCGTGTATCGTGCCATTAACGACACCTCGTCGCCGTCTGGGTGCGATGGCCTTTACAAGTTACTATCCCATTACACCCCGAGACGGTGACATCGACTTCGCTGTACAGGTGGGCCGATTGGTCGCGCTGGCCGTGGAAGGAGCATTGACCCGACGTGAACTCGAACAGGCGAATCTGAGGCTTTCGGCTGAGAAACTCTATCTGGAAGAAGAGATCCGGACCGATCGGCGCACGGATGAAATCATTGGTAATGGAGCGGCCCTCCAGGAAGTTATGCGTCAGGTGCGGGTGGTCGCACCAACCGATGCGGCTGTACTCATTACCGGAGAAACCGGTACAGGCAAGGAGTTAATCGCGCGGGCTGTGCATCGTTTGAGTCACCGGAGCGATCGCACGTTTGTGAAACTCAACTGTTCGGCAATTCCAACAGGACTATTGGAAAGCGAGTTATTTGGTCACGAAAAAGGTGCTTTCACTGGGGCCGTCGAGAGACGCATTGGTCGGTTTGAACTAGCCGACGGGGGGACGTTGTTTCTCGATGAAGTCGGCGATATACCCCAAGAACTGCAACCCAAATTATTGAGAGTCCTGCAAGAACAAGAGTTTGAGCGTTTAGGAAGTGGCAAGACGATTAAAGTGGATGTTCGCCTTGTCGCTGCTACCCATCGCAACTTGGCTAAGATGGTTGCGGAGAACCGATTTCGCTCCGACTTGTATTATCGACTTCATGTATTTCCCGTTCATTTGCCCCCGTTACGTGAACGCCGCGAGGACATTCCCGATTTAGTACAACATTTTGTGAATGTGTTCGCGCGGCGTTTCGGTAAAAACATTGACTCGATTTCAAGCAATACATTAGCGGATCTCGTGGCCTATTCCTGGCCTGGTAATGTCCGTGAACTGGAACACTTGATTGAACGAGCCGTTATTCTGAGTCCCGGTAATGAATTGCGCGTTCCGATCAATGAATTACACCTCCTCGCAGAGGCAGAACAGCTTCCGTTAGCAATCGAAACGGCCTCAAGCAATCTTAAAGAAAACGAACGTGCACTCATTTTGCGTGTCCTGCACGATTGTAACTGGGTTGTGGGTGGTCCACACGGTGCGGCCACACGACTGGGTTTGAAGCGCACCACGCTGCTATCCCGTATGAAAAAACTCGGGTTAGAACGAAGCCATACCGTGAATGTCAAGAAATCGACTAAGTCGTGACGATGTGTCGATATATTGACACATTTGTCAGTGTTATCGAAACTTCCAGTTCCGGCGAAACCTGTCTCCAAAATTCGTAATCAATTAAAGCCATCGATTGGGAGAGTTTCTCACAATTGATTCATGAAATGGTACGGGACATGCTCTAACGAAGACGAGGTGGTGCATCTCATCAATTTTTTACAGTCCCTTTTCTGAGGTTGTACCGTGTTTCCTCGCCACAGATTTCCAAAATCCGGCTTTACACTAATTGAATTGTTGGTTGTGATTGCCATTATCGCAATCTTGATTGGATTATTACTGCCGGCTGTCCAAAAGGTCCGCGAGGCAGCAGCTCGTGTCAAATGTCAAAACAATCTTAAACAATTGGGGTTAGCCGCCCATAACTTTGAATCGGCACATCAAACCCTGCCGCCTGGTGAGTGGACCCGCTCCACCGACGGGGGGACCAGTCGGCCCTCATTGGGTGCTGTGATTTTGTCCTATCTTGAGCAAGCCAACAAGTTTAATCAGTTTAACTTTAATTTCGATGTCAATACTTCGGCGGTGAATGCACCAGCGCGCCGACAAGACGTTCCGATTTATCTTTGTCCGTCGGAAACATCGACGGCGGCGTTCACCGATGGGGGAGTGCCTGTCGGACGCATCAATTACTTCGGAAACATTGGTGCCGTAGCCGATTGTCGGCTAATGTCCGATCCACGAGCGGGCGTTTTCCATGCCTTTTCTACCACGGCACCCGGGGAAACGCCCAAAGGGGTAAAGATCGCCAGCTTGATTGATGGGACCAGCAATACCGTCATGTTTTCCGAAGTTATGCGAGCTCAGACAGCAAACTCCACCGTCGTGGATTACACGACCAATGTGGTATCTGGTGATATCTCGACTGGTACGGGATTGTATGATGGTCGCCTGGTCAGTGGTTGTGCCGGCGGCACTGTCTCGCGGAGAATCAATTACGTCGGATTACAATACTACCGTGGTGGTATAAATCATAACTCATTCTACACACATACTTTACCGATCAATTGGAACCGAAACACCGGCAATCCCGCTACCCAAAAATACACCTGTGGGGATGCGTCGTTTCGCCGGGCCCACATCGCCGCATCCAGTTATCACACCGGCGGCGTGAATGTCTGCATGGCCGATGGATCGGTTCGCTTCATTCGCGACTCGATTAACTTTACAGTGTGGCAGAACATCGGAACCCGGGCGGGTGGAGAACCGCTTCAAAATGTCGATTGATCTTGTGAGTGTAGGGTTCTCGCCCCTGTTCCATCAGGGGCGTTCATTATTCTTGCATGGTGCTGGCTATGCCTCGCCGATTGTCCGTTTTAATCCTTGTTGTGCTGGCTGTGGGCCTCTGCTCAGGCTGTCCTCAAGCACGTAAAGCTGAGGTTGGTTCTTCCCCGCGTGAGCCGCTGGATGACCTCGGTCAAATGCTCAAATCGCTGGCCGATGAGAATCGCAAGCCTCCCCGAAAGCTGGCTGAACTTGAAGAAGTCGAACCGATGATTCCTCTGGCTGCACCCTTGCTCCGCAGTGGCGAGCTGATTTATGTTTGGGGGGCGGCGTATTCTCCTGGAGGTAAAAAAATTGTCGCTTACGAGAAAAAGGCCGAGTCGTCTGGAGGTTGGGTCTTACTTCAAGATGGCACAGTTCAGCAGATGTCGGTTAATGAATTCGCCTCCGCTGATAAGGCGAAATGACTTATTCCTTTTTCGAATACTTTAGTGTTGAAAAACTGTATCAACGGCCGACTTCGACGGATTGGCTCTCTCGACCAATCCGGTCGAGCACGCTGATATGAATTGGTCCAGTACCTGGACTGGGGATCGTGGCCAAGCCGTCCTCGGCGACACCGACGACTTGAGTTGCCCATCGATTATTCTCGAAAGTTCGAATCACAATGAATCGCGTGCCTCGTGGTGCTTGAACTCGTAAAGCCGACTTATTATCGTTCATTTTCACGTAGGTAATCTGTGGTGAGACGGGAGGTTTTTCGGTAGCGAGCCAAGGCGTCTCGGGAACTAACGCTGGCTCAGCGTAGGATTGCTTGAGTTGGTCGGCAATTCCCGCGGAGTTTTGCATTAGGGCTTTCATGCTAAAGTGGATCGCTCCGCTGGCACCTTGTTGTTTACGGGTCAATTCGATTTGGTTTGCAATCTCCTTGGCCGACCAGCCATTCTTGTCGTCGGATGCTTTGCTGGTGTACAGTCCTGGCCATAAGTGACGGCCCTTACTGTTCTCCCGAGCCCACCAATCCAGCAACTTGGGGAAGCTTTGCTTCTCACGAGCAATCGGCCAGTAGAGTTGGGGAGTCAAGTAATCGACCCATCCCTGATTGAACCAAAGTTTGGCGTCGGCGTAAAGTTCTGCGTACTGATCGAGTCCGGCGATTCCAGGTGGGTTGCCCGGACGCCAGATGCCAAAGGGACTAATCCCGACTTTGACCCAGGGCTTGGTGGCTTTCGTCTGCTCATACATGCGTCGAACGAAGGTGTTCACGGCGTCACGCCGCCAGTCGTCTCGGTTAAGCCTCCCACCCGTCTTCTGGTACTTCTCCCAGGTATCGTCGTCGGGAAACGGTATGACCTGCCCAGCAGAATCCTTTTCCTTGTACGGGTAGAAGTAGTCATCTATATGAATTCCATCGACATCGTAGCGTTTGACCACGTCGAGTATAACAGCTAGCGAGTGCTCTTGAACCTCGGGGTGTGTAGGGTTCATCCAACTATGGGTGCCGTAGGGTTTGGCCAAATCAGGCCGCCGACGGGTGATATGGTTAGGTGGGGCAGGGGATTGAGCCGAGGGATGCCGAGCACGGTAGGGGTTGAACCAAGCGTGCAATTCCAACCCCCGTGCGTGGGCCTCTTGAATGGCAAATACTAATGGATCGTAACCGGGGGACTCCCCAAGTTTACCGGTTAAGTATTCGCTCCAAGGCTCCAACTTCGATTCATAAAGTGCATCCGCCATGGGGCGAACCTGAAAGACGATGGCGTTCAATTTGAGTTCAACGGCTTGATCGAGAATCGCTATCAACTCGGCCTTTTGTTTAGCGGCAGGTAAACCGCGTTTGGAGGGCCAATCGATATTGGCGACAGTGGCAACCCACACTCCCCGAAACTCGCGGACCAATGGAGTAGGCTCGGCAGCCGTCAACGCGGGGCAAACCATGATTAACAGGATGATAATTATGAGGTATCGAGACATAAGCAGTCCGTTTTAATCAATGCTAGGAAATCAATTTGTCTAATTATCGAATGTTCGGGAACATGCAGCCAACGCCATCCGCACTGCTCCCTCAGCGGGTTCGGTCACCAACCTCACTGGCGAAGCAATCAGCCCCCGGTTAGCAAGGATTGATAGGAACCTCTCGCGATAACTGGCAGACGACACCAATAACCCACCAGCCAATGCAGCCGGAAATACCGATGCCAGGCCGAGTGCTTCGACAACAGCAGCAGTTGCTGTGGCTAATTCGCCGGCAGCGGTCTCAACAATATCGACAGCAACTGGATCGCCCGTTGAAGCGACGCTCAACACAACGGGGGCGAGAGTGGCTAACGCGGCCCGGTCCCCGCCTCGGTACACTAAGCCGACGAGCTCCTCGGGCTGGTTCAACCCCAGGGCATCCAGTAGGGCACCTGTGAGCTTTGTCGCTGGACCGCGGCCATCATATGCTCGAACGACAGCTCCCAACCCAGCGAGGGCGATCGCGTATCCGCTTCCCTCGTCACCCAACAGTGGTCCCCAACCACCTGAGCGGGCAGTTCGGCCATCCGGACACTGGGCGTACGCCATGGAACCGGTTCCTGCCACGATGGCCACGCCCCAGTTATTCGAGGTACCCGCCGCAAGCAACAGTGCGGCATCTTCGAGAACATTCACCGTCTGTGCGAGTTGAATCCGCTTAGCCCAGTCGGAAATAACGCGCTGATCCGAGGCACGACCTGCTCCAGCAAGTCCAAGACAAGCAGCGTGAACCGGCCGGCGTTTTTTGCGCGCTGCAGAAAAGGCTGCTTGAACAGCCGCATCCAGTGCAGCAAGAGCCATCCCTGTACCCACTGCTTGCTGGTTCGATGGTCCAGCTTTTCCCCGCCCGAGGAGTTTCCAACCGCAACCTGCTTGCGGTGTGGCCAACAGGGCTATTGTTTGAGTGCCGCCGCCATCGATGCCGAGAACCAATTCTTCGCTGCCATTATTGCCCTCGCTGATTCCATTGGAAGAAACAGCATGCTTGACGTGTCCGTGACTTTTCACAAGCCGGTCGCGGGCTTCCTCCGCTGATACACCGGCCAATTGCATCACAAGGGCAGTTTTCAGGTCTCGGCCGGATCGCTCAAGTAAGGCATCCGCAGATGCTAGATCCAGACCAGTAACCTCACGTACGATACGGTTGGTACGCCAACGCAGCTTGTCGTTTGTGGCCCTCAAGTCCACCATCAGGTTACCATATGTTTTGCCCAGCTGTACCATAGCCCCCGTGCTCAACATGTTGAGCACCAGCTTGGTGGCCGTTCCTGCCTTCAATCGGGTAGAACCGCTTAGGACTTCCGGGCCAACTATGGGGGTGATGGCGAGATCCACCCGGGGTATCAGCTCGGAATCAGGGTTGCAGGAGAGCCCAATGGTAAATGCACCAAGACTGCGTGCAAAATCAACTGCAGCCAGCACATAGGGTGTCCGACCGCTTGTGGCGATGCCCACCAACACGTCGCCAGCGGAAAGTGCGATTTCCTTCAAATCATGAATAGCAAGCTCTGCACGATCTTCCGCGCTCTCGACAGCACGGGTAAGAGCCGTTGGTCCTCCGGCGATTAAGCCGATCACCAATCCAGGTGGCGCATTAAATGTTGGTGGACATTCACTTGCGTCGAGCACCCCGAGCCGGCCTGACGTACCTGCGCCGATGTAGATCAAGCGTCCACCGGCGCGAAGGCGGTCCACGATGACCTCAATTGCTTGAGCGATTGCAGAAGCCTGAGATTCTACCGCCGGGATCACTCGGGCATCCTCAGCGTTCATTAAACGGACCAGCTCAAGTGGTGTCAGGTTATCGAGTTCCGTCGAAGCGGGGTTCCTGGCTTCGGTCTGAAGATGATCCATTTGAACAAACCGATCGGCGGGGGGTAATAGAAACGCTAACTCCCTAACCTACCCTCCCTTTGTTTACTCGGCTATGCAACCTTCGTGCCGACTAGGAGACGGATCGAGGTTCCCAGACGCGCTTTAGTTGGTCAGTGACCAGTGCAACCAAAACTGTTGTGCTTGCTCCCACGGGAGCAAACCACGGCCAAGCCAGAATAGGTGTTCCAAGCATGGTAGGCAGCCAGACGACCAAAACGGCGAGAAAGCCCCCAAGCAGGCCGATCAGCGCTGCCGTTGATCCTATTGGTCGGGGTATTCGACCGAGCAGGAATAGACCAAGAATCAAGCCAGTTGTAATCCCGGCGATGCTGAGGACCATCTCAATCACGCTGCGCTCCAACCAAGCTGCTGCAAGGAGGGCCACGCTAATCTGCCCGATACCCCATAGGGAGGTCATAACCCGGGATAAGTGTAAGTAGTGGCGTTCCTCTTGATTTGGTCGAAGGGGACGGTAGAAATCGTTTACGGAGGCGTTTGCTAAGCTGTTCAACGACGCAGACAGTGTTGACATGGCAGCCGCTAGTACCGCTGCGATTAAAAGCCCGATTACGCCCGAGGGTAAATCGCGTACGATGAAGTAACCAAATACTTCGTCGCCGCGTTTCACGACGTCTTCGGGTAACGCGAGTAACCCTTGTTGCCACAGTACAAACAATCCTACTCCGATGAGTAGGAAAAGCAAAAATTGCACAAATACTACCATTCCGCTGCCAATTAAGGCCACTTGAGCGGACCGCACCGACCGAGCACAAAGATACCGTTGAACCATGAGTTGATCGGCTCCGTGGCTAGCCATGGTGAATAGCCCACCACCGATCAGCCCAGCCCAGAAGGTGAACGGCCGCTTTGGGTCGAAAGTAAAGTCGAACAAAGAGAACTTTCCCGCAGCTGTGCCCATGTGAAGATAGCTTTCCCAACCACCGTGAAGCCTCCCCAGGATGAAGCCTGCGGCGATCATCGCCCCAATCATATAGACTGCGAATTGGATCACATCGGTCCAGATCACCGCCTCGATTCCACCTAGGTACGTATAAACGAGTGTGGCAATACCCATCACAAGCACCGATACGGTGATGTCCCACCCGGCAAACTGCTTTAACAAAAGTGCCGTCAGGTACAGCCGCATACCATCGGCCGAGGTCCGGGTGATCATAAATATCGCAGAGGCTGTTCGCTGTACGGTGCTGTTGAACTTCTGTCGCAATAACTGGTAAGCCGTCAAGAGTTCGCCATTGAGATATTGCGGCAAAAGCAACCAAGCGATCACGCATCGCCCGATCAAGTAGCCGATGGCTAATTGCAAAAAAGCAAGGTTCCCGTCGATGGGATTGAACGCTAGACCGGGTACGCTTAGGAATGTCACCGTGCTGGTTTCGGTTGCCACAATTGAGATCAACACCAACCCACTGTTGACGCTACGGTTGCCAACGAAATAGGTCGTCATGTCCCGCTGTCGACGAGCAAACCAGGTACCCAAAACCACGGTGGTGACCAGATAAATGGCAACAATGGAAACATCGAGTGGGGCAAGATGCTCAAACAACATGACTAGCCCGAGTACAACAGATAGCCCTGCCGGCGGGTACGGAATTCCGCTTCCTCCGGCCCCCAAGCTTCGACCACTCGCTGCCAAGGTTGGCCGGCTTCCAAAGCACGGCGTTCCCGGTCGCTTCCGAAGAGTAAGTCAATGGCTGGTCGGTCGCTAACAAACTCATACGGCTCACTCCGCCATGCGAACCGCGTGCCGGACAGCTCCCGCATTGTCGCCAACACGGCCAGACCAGTCCGCACCGGCTGAAATTGCCAGCGATCCGTTACATGCAGTTGGACACCGCTGCAATCCTGCCCAGCAAACTTGTGAAACGTCGGCCGAAAACGTGCGGCACGAAATCGAACCCCCGGCAGTCCGGCGTTCTCGAGACAGTGTACTAGCTCATTTGGGTCGATCCATGGGGCACCGCAATATTCGAATGGCCGGGTTGTGCCACGTCCCTCAGACAGGTTCGTTCCTTCAAACAAACACTGCCCAGGATAAACCACTGCAGTATCCACTGTCGGCATGTTGGGTGAGGGTTGTACCCACGCTAAGCCGGTTTCCTCGAAAAGCATGTCTCGCTGCCAACCGTCACATGCGATGATCTGAAGATTGACGTTCAGCTTGCGTTCTGCGCGGTAGAGCAAAGCCAATTCGCCAATCGTCATACCATGTCGCGTCGGAATGGGATGAGGACAGACAAAGCTTTCAAAGCCGGGCTGAAGACTAGGTCCCTCTACGACTACACCGCCAAGGGGGTTGGGGCGGTCGAGGATGAAAACCGTCAACCCCTGTGCGGCAGCGGCTTCCAGGCAGTAGAGCATTGTGGCCTGGAACGTGTAATAGCGACTACCCACGTCTTGCAAATCGATGACGAGAGTATCAATACCGCGGAGTTGCTCGGCCGTGGGCCGCAAACTCTCAGCTTGGTGCCCATATAAACTGTGGATCCGATGCCGTCCGGTCGTGCTGTCATTGACACTGACAAGATCCTGAGCGGTACCGCTGTATCCGTGCTCTGGACCGAACAAGGCAACCAATTCGACGCCATCCACGGCAGCAAGAAGATCTGCGATATGGCGCAACTGCGCATCAACGGAAGCTGGATTGCAAACCAAACCGACTCGACGGCCGCGCAACTGCCGCCAGTTCGAATCCTGTAGTACATCCAGCCCGGTGCGCACAGTTATTCTCTTCACAGCGTAAAGGATGGGGATCCTGCGAGTTAGCTCACTCTAACCCGCTCCAAGTCGCTTGTCACGTGGTTCCTGTGGTTGCAAACCGACTAACCGCCTTCCAGCATCAGGGTGTATCATGTCTCTATGAACCCCGCTGCGACTTCGTTGCCGGTCGTTACACTCAAAATTGAACGCCGGTCGTCTCACCCTTGGATTTTCCAAAAGATGGTCGAGAAACCGACCAACCGCATCCCACCGGGATCGGTCGTGGATATTGTCGAGAAGTCCGGTCAATGGGTTGGCCGGGGATTTTACAATGCTCATTCACGCATTGCCCTTCGGCTCCTCACTACCAACCGGGATGAGGCCATTGACCAAGACTTCTTCGCTCGCCACATCGGTGAAGCTGTTGCTTTCCGCCGGGAGGTTCTAAAACTCGATCGGGTCACAGACGCTTACCGAGTTGTCCATTCGGAAGCCGATGGCCTTAGCGGACTGGTGGTTGATCGGTTCGCCGATACTGTGGTGCTAGAGTTCTTCGCAGCCGGTATGTTCCGGCTACGTTACACGATCATTGAGGTACTCAAGTTCCATTTTCCCGGAGCGAATTTCTATTACTTCGCTGAGGATCATGTTGGTAAGCAAGAATCGTTTGATTGCCGCAGTCCGGAGCCGCCCCCGCCTGGGATTATAAGAGAACATGGACTCCAGTTCTGCGTGGCTCCTGGTAGCAAGCACAAAACGGGGTTCTTTGTTGATCAACGTGAAAATCGTAAGACCTTGAGCGACTTTTGCCGCGGCAAACGGGTACTTGATCTTTGCTGCAACACCGGGGGCTTTGGGATCTACGCCAAATGCCGGGGCGAAGCTACTGAGGTAGTCGGCCTGGACCTCGATGAGCAGGCATTGGAGTTGGCGAAGCAGAATGCGAAGCTCAACGGGGCAACGATCCGTTATGTACAGGCTGATTTGTTCGCCTGGCTTCGGGATGTGATTCCTAATGGAGAGCGGTTCGACGTGGTGGTACTTGATCCAGCCAAACTGACGCGTGATCGGGAATCGGTTGATCAGGCATTAAGGAAGTACTGCGATATGAATCGACTTGCCCTGCAAGTGGTTTCACCAGGGGGAATATTCCTGACGTGTTCCTGCACAGGGTTGGTGCGGGAAGATGATTTTCTCGAATCGATTCGGCGTGCGGCTTGGCAAGCCGGTCGGACTCTTCAGGTCTTTAAGGTGGCTGGCGCGGGGGCGGATCACCCCTTTCTGCTGAGTGTACCCGAGGGGCGTTATCTCAAGGCAGTGTTCTGCCGTGTCCTGTAACGCCGGCACAGTTCCACTACTTCCATTTCTAGCCGGAGCCCATACTCCCAAATGAAGCGATCCCATGAGCTATGAGGATAGAGGATATTCATGACACCGGTGCCGCTTACTCGATCGGCAGGGATCTTGCTCCATCCGACCAGTCTTCCTGGCCCATTCGGGGTCGGTGATCTGGGACCTGTTGCCTATTGGTGGGTGGAAACTCTTGCGAGTATGAAGCTCTCGTGGTGGCAAATTCTTCCACTGGGTCCAACTGGCCCTGGCGATTCCCCCTATCAATCCTACTCGGCATTTGCGGGGGGTATTAAGCTGCTGAGTCCAGAGTTACTCGAACGCGATGGTTTGGTCTCAGCGACTTTCTGGCAAGGCTGCCACTTTCCCGACTCCTTTGTTGATTATCCCACAGTTGCACCCTTTAAGACTGCCTTATTGCGAGAAGCATGGAACAATTTTCAGGCGGGTAAAGGCATAGCTCTCAGGAACGAGTTCGCTGTCTATTGTGAGCGGGAACGATCCTGGTTAGACGATTACGCTTTGTTTGCTGCTTTGCGACACAGCTTGGATAAGCCCTTACAAGAGTGGCCCTATGATCTGCTGCGCCGCGAGGCGACAAGTTTGGCAACGGCAGCAGAGCAATTGGCCAATGAAGTCCAAATGGTCAAGTTTGGGCAATTCCTCTTCGATCGTCAGTGGATGGCCCTACGACAGTTTGCTACCGAGCGAGGCGTACGCATCCTGGGTGATGTCCCAATTTTTGTTGCCCCAGATTCAGCTGACGTGTGGGCGCATCCTGATCAGTTCCTGCTGGATGCAAATTTCCATCCCACTGTTGTGGCCGGTGTACCCCCCGATTATTTCAGTGCCGATGGCCAGCACTGGGGCAACCCACTTTACGATTGGGGCCGCATGGAAGCCATGGATTATTCCTGGTGGGTAGCTCGAATGACCCGTCAGTTGTCGCAGGTGGATCTCATTCGATTGGATCACTTTCGAGGCTTTGTTCAGGCCTGGCACATCCCCGCGGGCGAAACGACCGCTCGCAACGGTCAATGGGTAGATGGACCCGGTGTGAAATTATTCAACCGGCTTCGCCAAGCGCTGGGTGGTTTACCCATCATTGCTGAGGATCTTGGTTTAATTACGCCAGACGTGGTCGCTCTTCGAGAGGAACTTGGCTTACCCGGAATGCGGGTATTGCAATTCGCACTCAACGGACCCGATGATCTGCACTGGCCACACAACTACGAACCAAACACCGTCTGCTACACTGGAACTCATGATAATGAGACTGTGAATGGCTGGTTTGGCAGGCTTGCTGAACATGATCGCCGCTATCTCGGACTGACGTTGGGAAAGTACATCGAGGATCCAGCCTGGGACCTGATTCGCTACGCTTGGTCTTCGGTAGCCGTGTTAGCTGTGACACCCTTCCAAGATGTGCTCGGCTTGGGTAATGAAGCGCGAATGAACACGCCCGGTGTGGCGGCGGGTAACTGGCGGTGGCGATTTCGCCTGGATCAATTCCGCCATGATCTAATTGGACGGATGGCGGAGTTCACCACTCTTTACAACCGAGTGCCAAAATCGCACTAGGAAGCCCTCGATGAGTTACTGCTAGGTATCGCCATATTCATCCTTCCATTCATCATACCAGGCCATTTGAATGGCTTCGAGCAGTTTCTCATTCGACTCACCCGGCTTGCCCTCGAATCCTTCCAAATTCAGGACATGTTTGTGCAGATCCGTGAAGCGAACAGTGAGCGGGTTGAGCGTGTCAAACTGCTCAAAAAGCCTCTCGCCAATCTCACGTGCATCGTGCCAGGTCATATTAATAAAGCTCCAAAGTTATTACGTTCCAGTTCGAGATGCTCACTCACAGCAAATGGCAACAGCCATGCTTTGGCCGGTTTCAGAGTTTGCTTGCATCGAGTTTTTCTGGCTCAGTACCGGCTAGAGCTTGGCGAACCACCTCATTCATCACGATGCTAGCTAATGGGTTGGTGGCCCGCGCAAATTCACCTAGGGCGTCTTGCAACGGCTGAAGGCTATCGCTTTTCATCGCGGACTTTAGCGTGGTAATGGCCTGGGCGATCTTAAGACGCTCCTCGGCAGTGAGCTGTGTCCCGGCTTGATTCAAGAGCTTATCTGTGTGTCTCAGTTCGCTTTCGGCCTTGTTTCGCAGTTCGATTAACCGACGAGCCGTGAAGTCCTCTTCGGCGTGTTCGATACTCTCGTTGACAAGTTGATCAACTTCGGCTTGTGTGAGCCCATGCGCGGGTTGAACAGTCACCTGCGCTTCTACCCCACTCCGTTCCTCTTTAGCGGTCACCGTGAGGATGCCATCTGGATTGACGAAGAAACTGACATCCACCTTGGCAAATTGTGCGGGCATCGGGGGGATCCCGGCGAGCTTGAACGTGCCAAGGAAACGGCAATCTTTGGTCAATTCTCGCTCACCTTGGTAGATATTCAGTAAGATAGCAGTCTGATTGTCGGCAGCTGTGGTGTAGCGGGTGGTTGCTCGGCAGGGCACGGTGGTGTTGCGGTGGATGACCTTGTCAACCACGCCCCCTAATGTCTCGATCCCGAGCGACAGTGGCACGACATCTAGCAGTAACATATCACGCCGACCGCTCGTGAGGATATCGGCCTGGAGAGCTGCCCCCATCGCGACAACCTCGTCGGGATTTAATTCGGTATGGGGTGTACGGCCGAAGAATTCGGCAACCCGACGCCGCACCAGTGGAATGCGAGTTGAGCCGCCCACGAGTACGACTTCGTCGATTTGGGCAGGTGTTAGCCCGGCATCCTTCAGTGCTGCTCGACAGCGCTCAATACTACGGTCAATCAGCGGATGGATGAGTTGTTCGAACTCGGTTCGCGTAAAAGTGCGTGTATAGGTCAATCGATTACCACTTTTGTTCGCGACGATCACTTGCATCTCGGCCTGAGCGACTTGACTGAGAGCAATTTTCGTTCGTTCGGCAGCATCTCGCAAGTGCTGGAGTAACTCTGGATTCTTCGCGGTTAAATCAAGATTCCAAGCCTGAGCAGCGGTCTCCATCAACGCTCGGTCAAAGTCGTCACCACCCAAGTAAGTGTCACCGTTGGTTGCAAGTACTTTGAAGACACCGTCGGACAAAGAAAGGATTGAGCAGTCGAAGGTGCCACCGCCGAGATCATACACAGCAATTGTCGCCTTTTTCCGCTTGTCCAGACCATAAGCCAGAGCAGCCGCGGTGGGTTCATTCACGATCCGCAACACATCCAGACCGGCAATGCGACCGGCATCGCGAGTCGCTTGACGTTGGGAGTCGTCAAAGTAAGCAGGAACAGTGATGACGGCTTTGGTAGGCAGACCAGCCCGTTGCCGTACCTCGCGGAGAATCATGGCCGAAAGTTCTTCAGGTGTGTATTCACGATTCGCGATCCGGACATGAAGGACTTTCCGGCCATCAGCAGTCTCGCGTTCAACGATTTGGTGGGGAATCAGCTTGAGTTCCTTCTCCAGATCGGCCAAGGTTCGCCCCATCAATCGCTTGACACTGAAGATCGTGTGCTCTGGGTCGGAGAGGGCCCGTTCCCGGGCCGCGGTGCCGACCAAGACTGTGCCGTTGTCGTGGAAGCTGATGCAGCTTGGAACTAACGCAACCCCTGCGGCGTCGCGGACGACAACCGGGCGGCCATCCTTGACATAGGCTGCCAAGCTGAACGTGGTTCCCAAATCGATGCCAACAACTGTCGGTGTGGTACTCATAATGTGGGCGCTACAGGATTTGAACCTGTGACACCTCCCGTGTAAGGGGAGTGCTCTGCCACTGAGCTAAGCGCCCCAAATCTCCCGTTATTCGCTATTCACTCATAGTATGGGTGCCGTGTGTCACAGCACCACCAGCCCGCAGAGCAGCGGCGACCATCGTGGTTTCTGCCAATTCGGCGTCTGTGGCTCCGGCCGCCCGAGCGTTCTTCACATGTACATCGATGCAGTACGGGCATTGAGTCGTGAGCGCCACGGCAACCGCCATGAGTTCCTTGACTTTGACCGATATCGCACCGTCCTTGAAGACCGCGGCGTTGAGGGCGTCAAATGCGGCCATCGCCTCAGGTGCGTGGTCCTTGATCACTCTGAGTTTCTTTAAGTTTGCCCGATCATACATCGAACCAAAACTCCCAGTTTAGCTTGCCTGCAAGTCGTGGAGCAAACCACGAACATACTTTGCTGCGTTCAACTGCATTCGAATCTGTTGGAGCAACGGTTGGCGGTCGCTTGTACTCGTAGAAATCTGTTCAAACAGTTGACCCACCGCTTTCATGATTTCGTCGAACTGTTTCCGAAACTGATTCTCCAATTGGTCGAGCTGTTTCGGATTGCCCCGAGCGGCTTCAATTTCTTCCCGTGCCTCGAGCATTTGGGCCAGGAAAACCGCGGGCATCTGTTTTTGCTCGGCCGCAGTTGGTCCTCCCTCTAATGTCAGCAAGTACTCAGCACGGGTAAACGGGTCACGCAGGGTGTTGTATGCCTCGTTCAGGGCTGCTGCCAAGTCCAGGCTTGCTGCCAACTCCGATGAAGATGACGCCTGATGGTAGTCGGGGTGCACTGCCCGTGACCGAGCCAGATAAGCCCGCTCCAACTGCTCAGCGTCAACCGAAAAGCGCCTCGGCAAACCGAGGCGCTGGAAGTAATCGTGCATGTGATGGCTGCTCACAGTTGACGAAACCGACTGCCTCACATGGAGTACGAACTTCCACAACCGCAGGTGCTCTTGGCATTGGGGTTGGTGATGGTAAAGCCCCGCTTATTCAGATCATCGTGGAAATCCACCACGGCCCCTGCAAGGTAAAGCATGGACCGCTTGTCGACCAGAACTTCCACACCATGGAATTCGAATTTGTGATCGGTTTTTTCATCGTACTTGGCGTCCAGGTCGAGCTTATTCTGAAAGCCGCTGCAACCGCCGCCCTGCACACGGACCCGCAGGTACAATGGCGTTCCCGCTTCAATCTGGCCACTAGCGGTCATATCGGCAATGTGGCGCTTGACCTCTGCAGCCGCCTTTTCGGTCACCGTGATCGGAGGGGCAGCAGGTTGTGTCTCCTTGACCCCAAGATTTTGTGTTTCTGGAGCAACAGCACTGGACATGAGGGTTCCCTTTCAGGCTGGGGGTGTACAGTTCATGCTTTTCAATTATACAGCGGCTGCTTCCGTTTTCCGAGTCGCCTCGTGCTGATCTTGTTTCTGCTGATAATTGGCGATCGCGGCTTTAATGGCGTCTTCCGCGAGCACGGAGCAGTGAACCTTCACCGGTGGGAGGGCAAGTTCCTCGACAATCTCGGTATTCTTGATTCCCTTGGCTTCCTCCACAGTCTTACCCTTGAGCCACTCAGTTGCCAAACTGCTGGAGGCAATGGCCGAGCCGCAGCCGAAGGTCTTGAACTTCGCGTCCTCGATCACTCCCGTGATCGGGTTGACCTTAATCTGCAACTTCATGACATCGCCGCACTCCGGGGCGCCAACCAGCCCAGTTCCCACGTTCGGGTCGGCTGAGTCGAAACTCCCGACATTACGGGGGTTGTTGTAATGCTCAAGGATCTTTTCACTGTATGGCATCGGTCACTCCATCATGATAGGCACTCATAAGCGTGCCGTGATGCGTTAAAGGAATTAAGAATCTGGGCCCCGCGAGGCTGGTATGCCCAAAACGGTTTAGATCATCGCAAAGGCCTTGGTTAATGAGCCAAGGACCCAAGAGTTCGTGCATTTAGTGCGCAGCCCATTCAATCTTCTTCAGATCAATCCCTTGCTGCACCATTTCGTACAGGGGAGACATCTCCCGCAGGCGGTTGACTTCTCGAACGACCAGGTCAGCGACATAATCGACCTCGGCCTCGGTGTTAAATCGTCCAATACCAAAGCGGATGCTGCTATGAGCTAGTTCGTCGCCGACTCCCAAAGCCCGCAACACATAGCTGGGTTCCAAGCTCGCGCTAGTGCAGGCCGACCCGCTGGAAACCGCCACGTCCTTGATGCCCATCATCAGCCCTTCACCTTCAACGTAAGCGAAGCTGATGTTGGCATTGCCAGGCAATCGCTCGGTCGGATGGCCGTTCAGGTAGGTTTCGGGCAATCGATCCATGATCCCCTTACGAAGCCGCTCGCGCAACCGGAGTGTCGACTCCGCCTCCTCGGCCATTTCTTGATTGGCAATGGCGCAGGCCGTGCCAAACCCCACAATCAGGGGCACCGCGAGCGTGCCGGAACGCATGCCACGCTCATGGCCACCGCCGTCAATTTGTGGCTCAAGCCGGACTCGTGGATCTTTCTTACGCACATACAAGGCGCCAATGCCCTTGGGCCCGTAAACTTTATGAGCGGTCATGCTCAGTAAATCGATACCCATGTCTTCAACATCGATGGGTAGCTTCCCCACGATTTGCACGGCATCGGTGTGAAACAGAACGCCCTTTTCCTTGCATAATTTGCCGATTGCCTTGATCGGCTGCAGGGTGCCAATCTCATTGTTGGCAGCCATGATCGAAACAAGGACGGTCTTGTCGGTGATAGCCTCACGAATCTGGTCCGGATGCACCTGGCCATAGCGGTCGACAGGTAAATAAGTGACCTGACAACCTTCCCGTTCGAGACGCTTGCAGGTATCGAGTACAGCCTTGTGCTCCGTGGCCTGCGTGATGATGTGATTGCCTTTCTTTTTATACATGGCCATCACGCCTTTGATGGCCAGGTTATTGCTCTCCGTCGCTCCGCTGGTGAAGATAATTTCCTTGGCGGAGGCGCCAATGAGGTCGGCAATCTTCTCGCGTCCTTCTTCGACGGCAGCTTCGGCTTCCCAGCCAAATGGGTGGTTGCGGCTCGCAGCATTCCCATACTTGTCGGTGAAGTAGGGTAGCATGGCCTCGACGACCCGCGGATCCGTCCGGGTTGTCGCATTATTGTCCATGTATATCGGGATCTTCACCATGTTGGTGTTTGGCTCCTCAGGTCAGTCCTCCGCGCCCAACTCAACCGTTACGCGGATGTGGATTCAACGCCCTTTGCAGCGCAGCAACTCGAAGCCATTGGCAGGGCGTGCAACGCCGTCGGCTTCGCGGGTTTCGTGGCTGGGTCGAACAACTCGGACAGCGTGACACCTCGCAACACTTCAAGTAAGCGCTGTTGCACGTGTGCGAGTTGCCCTTTGACAGTACACACCTCGGTCAGCGAACAGTCTTCGTGATCCGCGTCGATGAGGGGCGATTGATTGCAGATCGTCAGGCGAAAACCATCCTCGATAACCTCAAGTAATTCTGCCAGCGTGATCGTATTCGGATCCCGCGCGAGGTCGTAACCGCCCTTGACCCCCCGATGACTGGTCACGAATCCGTTTTGACACAGCTCTTTGAGAATGTTGGCTGCGAATGGTCGGCTCAATCCAAATTGATCGGCAATCGCTCGTGCTGTGCCGGGTTTTTGGTGCAGATACGACAAAATCAGAAGGGCGTAATCAGCCTTGCGACTCAGGAGTGTCACGGCTCGCCCTCCACTTGATTACAAATCAGCACTAGGTCTATACCATTTTTAGCAACCTATTCGCAGTTGACAAGTGCTATTTTCGGATCGCTTACGATTTCTCACAATGTCGGTCTTTACTGACTCAGGCTCGTCGGATTATGTTCCGCCCACTCATGGGTACGGGCAGGGAGGCAGACATGGGTGGTATTGGCAAGAGGCCACGACTGAGTCTGGTCATTCCAGCTTATAACGAGGCGGCCGTGATTGCCCAAGCCGTCTCCGAGGCCCAAACTGCATTGCGAGAATTGGTTACAGAATTTGAAATTGTGGTTGTGGACGATGGTAGTACCGATGGAACGGCGACGGTGGTTGAAAAGTTGGTTCCTCAAGTACCCCAAACGCGATTGTTACGGCATAACGTGAACCGGGGTTACGGGGCAGCATTGCGAAGTGGCTTTTTGGCAAGCCGATATGAGCTCGTAGCCTTTACCGATGCCGATTGCCAGTTTCACCTCATCGAGTTGGGTAAGTTACTCGTTTTGGCTCGGCAGTACCCCGTAGTTGTGGGCTGCCGCGTCGATCGGAAGGATCGGTGGCAACGACGATTTCTCTCTTGGGGCTACAACCAGCTCGTACGCTTCCTCTTGAACACGCAGATACGCGACGTGGATTGCGCCTTAAAGGTGTTCCACCGGGAGCTGTTGCTCGAAGTTTTACCCGAATCACGGGGCTTCTTCGTCAACACCGAAATCATCTGTCGTGCTCGTCGGTTGGGTTTTCCGGTGGCGGAAGTTCGCGTTGCACACCGGCCGCGGGCACAAGGTGAAAGCAAAGTGTCCTTGTGGGATGTTCCCCGCACGATTCGAACCTTGTTGGCCTTCTGGTTTTGTGAGGCAATCGCTAACCGCCGCCAGCCACCGATCCGGTCGGGGGTGTTTCAGACTCGGGTAGTGGTTCCTGAAGCTTCTGAACCAGCTGCAATCCCGCTTCCCGTGTCTTCACGCGGCCTTCCAATTGAGCCTCCCGCACCGCGTCAAGAAGCCGCTTGAACACAGGCCCAGGTGTCATGCCCAAGGCTTTGAGGTCGTCGCCAGTGAGCAGGGGTGGTGGATTCAATTCCTCCGGCGGTAACTCCCGCAGCAGCCGCTCACAGAACTCAACGTGGTCCAGAGCTTTGCCGGTTGCTCGGGCGTCGGCCCGATGCAGCTCCAGTAATTCGACAATCCCGGGGTGAACCAAAATCGGTTTGAGTTTGCCGAATCGCATGGTCGGTGCATCAGCGAGGTACATGTGCTTCTCGACGAGCCAGGCGATCCGAACTTTCTCTGCGGTCGAAAGTCTCAAGCGATCGGCAATCGCCTCAACCATGTGCTTGCCGACATGTTCGTGGCCGTGGAACGTGTACTTCTCGGCAGTTCGAGCGAAGACGCGCGGCTTTCCCACATCGTGTAACCAGGTAGCAAACGCTAGGGGGAACGAGACCGGCTCGCGGAGTTCCTGCAACACCCGGACGAGATGATCCCATAACGTCCCTGTCGGATTGAAGGGTGGTCCCTGCGGTAACGTGAATGTGGGTAATAACTCGGGTAGAATGGGCTCGATCAATTCAAATTCACGGAACAGTTGAACCGCATGGACTCGGTTTGGATGAACGAGTATCTTTCTGAGTTCGTCAGCAATCCGTTCGGCGGAAACCACCCGGATTTCACTCGCCATGCGCTTGGCAGCGAGCAGAGTTGCCGGATCAATGGTTAAGTTGAAGCGCGAGGCCATCCGGACCGCTCGCACGATGCGCAGTTTATCTTCCCGGAATCGCTCTATAGGGTCACCAATAGCTCGTAGGATTTTCGCTTCGAGGTCGGCACGACCGCCGACAAAGTCGATGAGCTCACCCTTGACCGGGTCAAAAAACATGCCGTTGATCGTAAAGTCACGGCGTTTAGCATCTTCCTCGGGAGACGAGAACACAACCGCATCCGGTCGGCGCCCGTCGGAATAGCTCACATCGTACCGGAACGTGGCCACCTCGATGGTCAGCCATTGCCCATCACTACCCCGTGGGCCGATGATTTGAACTACTCCGAAACTGGCCCCAATCTCGTTGCGGCGTCGAAACAGATGTCGCAGTTGCTCAGGCCGGGCATTAGTGGCGACGTCGTAATCAGTCGGAATTAGGCCCAGTAGTTCATCGCGCACACAGCCCCCGGCCCAATAAGCGGTGAACCCCGCATCTTGGAGCTTTTGAACAACCTCCAGTGCAAACTCGCGTACAGTCATTCGGGGTGCAAAAACTCAGAGACCAATTTGAACAATAACTACCGCTAGGCGTTGATATTCAAACTATGATCAAGTTTTGTAACTTGATATAGGATGTCGCTCGTTTCTGTTCCTATCGTAACGAACTGGAGTGGTCTTAGTGAGCTTTTATTCCCAGTCGTTGTTCAGCAACAAAAGCGATTAACTCTGGGTAGAAACCGGCGAAGTCGGCTGCAATCTGGGAATCGGCGGCCACCAATAGCGGAAGTGCGTCCGGAAGCCAGATTGCTCGCCGAGGAATCCGTTTGGCGAGACTGGCCGAAACTCGGGCCAAGGTAATCGCAATTCCGTCAACCGTGAGGTACTGTCCAATGTGGTCCCGTTCGATGAAGCGTTGGAGGAATCTCTGGGCATCCGAGGGCACGATCGTAGACTGGCTCGCAAGGATGTTATAGCATCGGCTAGCGAATAGCCTCAGAGGCTCTGTCGAATAGGTTGCCCACGTTCGTGCGAGCACATGGTCATAGTAAATGTCGATGACGATGCCAGCAAACCAGCCCATTTTTTCACCGATAGGACTCACACTGCGGTGAACCAAGGGGTGACGGTCGGTGAATCCATCAATCAACCGATGAAGCTGTACCCCGTCTTGGACCCGTTTGGGTAAAGCCCCAACCTCTGGGTTACGGATAAAATCAGCCACGATGCCGCCGAGCATTAGCCCCGGGTCGGGATCAGCCAAATGCAGGTGGGCCAGAAAATTCACCCGTGCTATCCAGCAGAGTCGGCGGCCGGGCAATCGGCCGGCGGTGTTACAGAACGCCCTTGGTCGATGGGATGGTGACACAGCGTGGGTCGGGTTCCACCGCAGCCCGCAGTGCCCGGGCACACCCCTTGAAGATCGCTTCAATAATGTGATGAGTGTTCCGGCCGTGGTGGACTACCACGTGCAATGCCAGTAACCCAGCCGAAGATACAGCTCGCCAGAACTCCTCAGCGAGTTGTGATGAAAACGTACCCAAGTGTTCATTCGGTAGATCCGCGCGCCATACGAGGAAGGGGCGGCCACAGAGATCCACCGCTGCGGTCACCAGTGTTTCGTCCATCGGCAACGTGCAATTACCATAACGCTGGATTCCGACTTTTTCGCCAAGTGCCTGGACTAGTGCCTTACCGAAACAAATGCCCACGTCTTCTACTGTGTGATGGGCGTCGATGTGGAGATCGCCCCGACAACTCACCGTCAGGTCAAATAAGCTGTGCTTCCCAAGGTGGGTCAACATGTGGTCAAAGAACCCAACCCCCGTGGCTGTATTGACTTGGCCGGTGCCATCCAGATTCAGACCGAGTTGAATTTCGGTCTCCGCTGTCTGGCGTACAATGGTTGCGGTACGGGGCATTACAGGATCGCCCGAAGCTCAGTAATAAGACGGTCAATTTCTGCGTCCGTGCCTACAGAAATCCTTAACCCATCGTATCCATCGTAATTCATGTACCGTACGAGGATCTTGCGACGTTTGAGTTCTTCGTAAATCGGCAGAACGGCACGATCGGAACGTCGGCACCAAACGAAGTTGGCCTGACTGGGCGTGACCACAAAGCCCAGAGCCGTCAGGGCCGGCAGCATCCGCTCTCGAGTGGCAAGAATTTTTGCCCGAACCTGAGTAAAGTAGTGCTGATCTTCGATCGCTGCTGTTGCTGCAGCGAGACTCAGTACATCACAATTGTACGAATCCTTGACTTTGACCAGTTCTCGGATGACCTCAGGCCGAGCGACAGCATAACCTAACCGCATCCCTGCTAATGAGTAAGCTTTGCTGAAGGTTCGAGTGACGATCAGATTTGGCCACTCGCCGATTCGATGAATGAGGCTAACCGCATCCGAAAACTCAACATAGGCTTCGTCCACGACCAAGGGACTTGGCTCGGTGAGGCTGCTTAGGTGTCGGATTACAGCCGGTTCCACGAGTGTTCCGGACGGCGAGTTCGGATTTGCAACGAAGCAGAGATTCGCATGCCGGGGCCATTGGTTCAGGTCAAGCTGCCAATCCGCGGTATAGGGAACGCACTCAAACCGAGCTCCCTGAATCCCAGCCAAGGTGCGGTACAGTAGGTAACTGGGGGTCGGGGATACCATCAGCCCGCCTTCTGGAACAAAAGCTCGTGTTAGGATGGTTAAGATGTCATCCGAGCCATTGCCCACCAGAATGCAACTGGGATCGACTTTTAGAACCTGACCGGCAACTCGACGAAAATCATCGGCAAGGGGTTGGGGATACTTACGGAGCTTATCGCCGGTTAGGGCAGCCTGCACAGCCTCAAAAACCCGCGGACTGGGGGGGTAGGGGTTCTCATTGGTATTGAGTTTAATGATGTCCGGATCGTTGAACTGCTCGCCAGGTGTGTAGCCGTTCAGATCGCGAATATTCGAACGAACCGGAATCATGAGTGGTCGCCGACTCGAGCCAGCGTACAAAAGGATGAAACTGGTAACCCGGCCAATGGTGAATTGACCGGGGCGTACTCGATCACTTATTTCTTCGCAGCTGGCGTGCTCTTTTCAGGTTTGGGCTTGGGTCGGGCTTCTGGTCCTTTCTCGTTAGCTCGCAGCTCAACACTCGCCGCATGACCTGTCAGCCCCTCACAGTTGGCCAAGTAAATAACATCGGGAGCGATTTGTTGCAAACCCTTGCGGTAGAAACGCATAATGCTAGTGCGTTTGCGAAAATCATTAGCATTCAGACCACTGGCAAAGCGAGCGGTGCCCCCCGTGGGAAGTACGTGGGAAGGGCCAGCCGCATAATCACCCACGGCAACGGGCGTGAACGGCCCTAGAAATATCGCTCCCGCATGACGAACCTCTTCGGCAAATGCTTCGGGATCGCGTGTCTGAATGTGAAGGTGTTCGGGAGCCAAGGCATTCACACACTCAATAGCCGCACGCTTATCGGGAGCGAGTATCAGGGCTCCATATCGTTCCAGACTTTCCCGGGCTAATTCTCCACGTGAAAGTTTTGCTAACCGTTTCTGAAGGGCGTCGTGTACCTCGTTGATGAGAGGTTCGTACCAGGTTACCAGGATCGATACGCCGGGTGAGTGTTCGGCCTGAGCGATCAAGTCGAGAGCAACCCAATCTGGGTGAGCGGCATCGTCGGCGGCCACCACAATTTCACTGGGACCGGCCAAACAATCGATGGCAACCTGCCCGAATACAAATTTCTTGGCTAAAGCCACATATTGATTGCCGGGGCCAACGATCATATCGACGGGCTTTAGGCCCTCGACTCCGTAGGCCATCGCCGCGATGGCCTGGGCTCCGCCAAGTCGGTACACCTCTGTGATTCCCAACTCCTGGCACACAGCTAACATATTTGTGTTGTAAGCACCTGTGTCTTTGGGTGGCATGCAAACCACTATTTGTTCCACGCCGGCGGCCTGGGCGGGGCACACCGTCATGAGTAAGGTGGACGGATAGGCGGCAGCTCCACCGGGACAATAAACACCAATCCGATCCATCGGACGATAACGAACATGCAGTTCGTGCATGCCCGAGACGCGCATCAGCGCATCCCGGTGCATCAAACCGGACTGGAACTGCATAACGTTGTACTGGACCTGACGGATCGCTTCCAGAAACTCCGGACTAGCTGCAGCGTGAGCCGCGGCAAGCTCGGCGGGTTTAACCCGAACTAAATCAGGCTTGAGTTTCACCTTGTCGAAGAGTTCGGTATAGTGTAGGACCGCGGACAGGCCCTTGTTTTGAACATCGTGGCAAATGCGTGAAACGGCTTGAGCAGGTGAGAGTGCTTCGCCGAACACCGCCTGTGTTAGCTTTTTGCTTGCGGGGGAGACGACCTCGGCATCGATGCGAAACTGATCACGAAGTTTGATGACTTGGGCCGTGGCATTCGAGGCAGAGAGGTCGATTCGCCGCAGCTTCAATGCTGGCATTAGGAAAACCTCGTGGGGAAACGGATTCGCACGACGAGATGAATCCGTGCCCGCCGGGATTGGAACTTCTAAGCTGGCCCGACCGTACTACAATTAAGGCCGGATCTTTCTTGTATTTGTTATACGGAGTTGAATGTCACGCTTCAAGAAACCGCTTTCGGAGTTCGTTCACACGATTCTCCTGGAGAGGCGTTAAAGCCGAAACAAAGACCGTTAACACATATCGAAGTTACCTCAACGGCGAATGATTCCATCTACACAGGTGATCATTCCCAATCGATTTGGACCGACCCCGCCTGCGTCTTCGGCAAGTCCACATCCAGGCCATATGAGCAGCACCGATGGACTTTTCATAACTTTAAGGGCCACCGGTGCTTCATTTCCGCTTCAGTAGTACTTGAAAACGGCCAGTTCCGTTTAAGTGAGGCATTGAGTGACTCGAGGAACGCTCGCGCGGGAACTAGCCGGTGGGATTGAGATGGCCGCGGCGCGAGGGTGGGAAGCCCAACCAAGAGCTCAAGCGGCCCGTTGACGCTCCAGCGCACGCATCACAGATTCATACCGACGGCCCACGGTGTGCCGTTCAACCTCGGCCAGAGCGTGTAGAACGCCGGGAAGGAAGCCGAGTAGAGTCAGACCCAGATTAGCTAGAACCCGCGAGGGTTTGCCAGTTGCCCAAACTGCCAACGGAGGACATAACACTGCGAGGATTGATAACATCGGATGACCTCCAAATCACACACGTCTCTGCAAGAGTTTACCGTGAAGACGGTTAACTCTTGCTGAGCCAACACTGAGTGTTCGGTGAGAAACGTGCATTATTTCAACAAACCGAGCGAATAAGTTCGCGTACTGAACCCTCCAGCTCAACGGATTGAAAACCGCCGAGCAGTCTACGAATACAACTCTGACACAGCGTGGGTGTTGGTGGTTCGCTTGGGTCAGGCTGACTTGGCGATGGTGTGCCAACTGCCGATACTTTGAGGCTTGAGGTTATTATCCCAGTAGTCGTTTTCGAGTGTTGTGGCGGCCGTTTTCTGGCAAATACAAACGTATCGGTCAATCGGAGGTTTATCCGGCAGGGCGGTTCTTGGTGGCGTCGAGAGGTTCATGAGGCACCGCCAGAACCCGACGCGGAACCGTAAGCTAGTTAAAGTGTCGTGAAGACCTTTTCGATTGTAAAAAGTTACACTCGTTGGTTCATAAGGGCTTTCACTCCCGGTGGGGCAGTACAACAAGGCATGGCGATTGTCGTCAACCAGAATCGCTGTCTCCAACACCATAACACCGTCGTCGGTAAGAACATCCCGGATCAACTTTAATGCCCAAAACGGATATCTCAGGTGGTAGAGCACCCCCGGAAAGATCACGACGTCGAAGCGGCCAAACGTTTCGGGGCGTAAGTCAAATAGATCAAATGCGCGGATCTGCACCTGCGACTTCAAGGTTCGGATGAGAAACTCGGGCACGCCAGGTGCCAAGTCGTGATCGATTCCGATCACCTCTTTGGCTCCTAACTTTTCTGCTTCAAAACAGAAGAGTCCATCGCGGCAACCTATGTCAAGAACCCGTTTGCCACGCAGATCGAGCTTGCGTACCGCTTCACGAACCATCTCAACAATCGGGATGACGACGGGCCAACCGGGCGTGGACAGATTGGGAGTCAGAGGGATGGTATGGTAGAACAGTAATCCTTCCATCTCTCGACGTAGTTGGGCCTCGTCCATGAGTTCCCCCTTGATAGCTCACTCTAATCGGTAGACAAAAAACCTATAGCGGTGGTTTGATAACCCGGCAAGCCCACTCATGCGGACGGTGGGTGTGCGAATTGACCGCGTTACTCGGTCCATCTATCATGATGATACGTTTGGGGTTTATTCACTTTCGCATAGCATCGAGGTTTGCTCAGTGGGCTTCGCGTTCCTCCTCGTGCTCTGCGCTTTGGCGGTATTTTGCTTCCCGCCCCTTTCAGTTTATCTGCTCTGGTTAGCTACACTTGTTCGTCGCTCGCGCCCGACCATCTTGTCTGGTACTTGGGATTTTGCAGCGCTTCTGCTGGGCTTATCCGGATTCATTTTCTTCGGCGGTGCGTTGGTGTTAACCGTGCTGCAATCCAACTTCCGCTATTGGATGCGGGGTAATTTCGAAGGCCTTCGGGCGGCCTGGGGTCAAGAGCGGGTCTTGTGGATGCTGTTGGCGGGTGCCTATGTTCTGATCGTCGTCGGCTGGGTGGCAGCCACGGTACTGACTCGTCGCCGTTCCCTGGTGATTTACAATGTCGAGCCAGCTGAGTTCGAAATGGCTATTGCCGATGTTTTTGAGCAACTGGGTCGGCCATTGGAACGCCGTGGAAACCTTTGGCTAAGCAGTGGACCAGTTTTTGAACTTGATCGGTTCGAGGCTGGCCATACGGTCACGTTCCGCTGGGTAACGAATGATGTCGTATTGATACAGGAAGTCGAGCGATTACTGCCGGCAGCGGTCCGAAGATTAGCTCCCGAAGCGAATGGTGCGGCGGCTTGGTTGATGGCGGTAGCGTTGAGTTTGGGATTAAGTGCCTGTATGGGATTACTCTTTGGGGTTTTCCTGATTCGCTAAACCCGCACGCTCAGATATTCTGGTTTTTCCTGCAAAAAGATTCTGATTCCAGTTCCGTTTTCGCCGATAAGTTTGACACGCAAAGGCGGGGCTACGTCCTCTCCTATCTTAGAGGAACCGAACATGAAGCGGCTGATCATCGCCTTGGCCACGGCGGCCGGCTTGAGCTTATCGGTTAGCGAGGTTGTGGCGGACCCGGGGGGATATACCCCACCCGGCGGAGCAGCAGGCGGAAGTCCCATCATGCAAATCGGCGGACCGGGTACCTTGCTGGGAGCGGGTGATTTGCCACCGTGGCGCGGACCTGATCGCTATGGATTGCACCCAAAGCTCCGCAAGCTCTTCCATCTTGGGGGTAAGTCCACATCCCATTCAGCCGATTATGGGAAGAACCCCTTGCAGAACCCGGCCAATTGGCCGGCGGGCGGCTACGGAACGGGAGGTCCAGCCTATAACCCGCAGGGTTTCCCACCCGGTGCCTATGGTCCAGGGGGGCCAATGATGCAAGGCACACTCGTATTTCCGAACCAGCCATTCATCCGCAGTCCACGGGATTTTTTCATGCTCGATTTGAACAAGTAATGATTCTCGTGAAACCGATATTATTAGCCCGATTGGTAGCCGATCGGGCTAATTTCATTGGATGACCCGCCTTCAAGCCTGGTGATAGCTTGTCGAATTGAGTCCGGTATTGGGGTTTTAGTGTTCTGGTGGTAGTCATAACTGACTATCAGAACCTGTCCTTCACAGGCAACGGTGTTCCACTGCTTACTAACAAGCTTGTGTTCGAGGGACACCCGATCTGCCTGGACTTTAGTCACGCGCGCCCCGATCAATAGATGATCCGGGTAGCGGAGCGGTTTACGGTAGCGGGCAGAGGTACTTGCCGCGATTGGCCCCAACCCCTTCTCAAGTTTGAGGGCGCTCCATCCGATCCGATCGAGATAGGCAATTCGCGCGTTCTCGAAATAGCGGAAGTAAACCACGTTATTGACATGGGCATAAGAATCCATGTCGCCCCATGCCACGTCGAGTTCCACTACAACCGGAAAGGTGGCTAACTCGGGATGACAGCTTGCTCTGTCTTGGTTACCCATCGCGCAGAATCTCCCGGGCTGCATTGAGGCCACACGCTCCCATCACTCCACCCCCGGGGTGAGCCGCAGCACCACACAAGTAGAGGCCTTTCACCGGGGTGCGGTAGTTTGCGTAGCCCCCCACCGGCCGGAAGCTGAACATACTGTGCAAGTTCATTGAACCTTGCATGATGTTGCCTCCGGTGATGCCCCAAAGCCGTTCCATGTCGGGTGGCGGGATCACGATCCGGTGCAGCACGCTGGACTTAAACCCGGGTGCGTATTCTTCCAATATGTCGAAGCAGCGATCCGCAAACCGATCCTTTTCGAGTTCCCACGTCGTGCCCTTCAGGTGGTACGGGGCGTACTGAACAAACATGCTCAGGATATGCTGACCTGAAGGGGCCAGGGTATCGTCTAGGGCGGTGGCCATGGTGCATTCCAGCATGGGATTCTGTGCGGGACGGCCATACTTGGCATCATCATAAGCGCGCTCGATGTAATCTTGGTCGGGACAGATGTGCATTGTTCCGTGATGCTGCGGACCAACCTGACCATTTGATGGCAATGCTTTGAAGTTCGGCGGTCGATCGAGAGCGACATTAATTTTAACCGTAGCTGAACTGTAGTCGATGCGTTTGACTGCAGCTAAGAAGTCCGCTGGAAGATCCTTGGAATCCATAAGCTTCAAGAAAGTAACATTGGCGTCGGCACCTGAAGCCACCCGGGGAGCACGATACTCGGTTCCGTTGGTTAACGCCACTCCCTCGACGCGGCCGTTATTGACGAGAATCCGCACAACCTCCGCGTTGGTACGGATTTCGGCCCCAGCTGCTCGAGCCGCTGCGGCGATGCTATTGGAAATCGTGCCCATTCCGCCCCGGACGTAACCCCAAACCCCCCGCACACCGTTGCACTCACCCATGACATGATGAAAGAGCACATAAGCGGTGCCAGGCATGGACGGGGCAGCGAACGCACCGATCACCGCATCGGTCGCGATGGTCGCCTTCAGTTGTTCGGACTCAAACCATCGATCGAGAATCGGCCGAGCCGCTCCCGTGAGAATTTCGACGGCCTCGTTGGCCACGGCTGAGCCCAGACTGCGAAACTTCAACCCGAGTTTGCCGAGCTGCCAGAGATTTCCAGGTCGTAATGAGAACGGATCCGGTGGGGTTTGCGTCAAGAGAGGTTCAAGGAAATCAGCGACCCGGGTAAGCATGGCCTCGTATTTGGGATAGTTCTCGGCATCCTTCGCCGAGAATTTGGCGATTTCCCGGTATGTCATTTCCTTGTCGGGCCCCATCATCAGGTAACGGCCATCGGGGAACGGCGTAAACGAGGATGGGTTGCGGGGTAACATTTCAAAGCCGTACTTTTTCAGCTCCAGATCACGAATGATTTCCGGTCGTAAGAGGCTGTTGACGTAAGCAGCAGTTGAGACCTTAAATCCTGGCCAAAGCTCCTCAGTGATGCAGCAGCCACCGAGGATTTCTCGGCGTTCGAGAACCAAGACCTTATATCCAGCACGGGCCAGATAGGCAGCGGTGACCAAGCCATTGTGCCCACCGCCGATGATGATTGCGTCATAATTGTTCGGCATAGTTGTGTCTCGCAATGGATACCCTCACAGATAGGAATCGCGCAGCGAAAAGCCCACGGTGTATAAACCGTGGGCTTCCGTGGTTATCACCGGGAAATGGGCTTATTTCTTATCCTTGATCGTCCACAGGTAGATGGTGTGGGTGCGATCGGCCATCACTTCTTCGACCTTATCAGCCTTCCAATCGCCCATATCGAAATCATGGGAGACGATGCGGGCACCTGGTTTGAGCCCCTTTTGCAATACCGGCATCAGCCGGAGATTGACCTCGGGCAATAGGTACAAGGTCACGACATCCACATCCTTGAAGTCCTCGGCAGTCAGTTTGAGAACATCACCTTGCTTAAAGGTAAGTTTCTTGATTTGCTCCTCGGTCAGTTTTTGATCCTTCATTCGCTTTTCGCAATCCTTGAGCCGTTCTGGATTGAAGTCAATGCCCAAGCCTTTCTTGGCTCCGAAGTCCTTCACAGCCGCAATCACGATTCGACCATCGCCACAACCCAGGTCGTAGACGGTATCCCCTTCTTTAACGGCGGCGAGTTTCAGCATGGCTGCAACCACCTTTTCGTGGGTTGGTACGAAGGGAACAATGATATCCGGCTCTTTCTTACGGTCCTGACCTGTGGCAGCGGGATACTGAACCAGACCAACGACCGCCGTAGCGGCCACGACGAACAACAGGAACTTGCGCATGGTGCAAACCTCAATAGAACTTGTGTGAACGCCAAACCGGCAGGAAGGATTATGCGCGCCGAACTCGATGAGGGAAAGGGGTTACATTTCCAAATGCCTGCTTCCAACCTCACACCGGCGATTCCTTTAATCCCACTCGCTCCCGGACCAGGCGTAAGGTCACGCGGGCTGCTTCCCGTGCACGTCGTGCTCCCCGCGTCAACGCTTCCTCCACCAAACCGGGGTTTCGTTCCAATTGCTTGCGGCGTTCCCGGAAGGGGGCGAAGTAAGCATCGATTCTGGCGAGCAACTCTTTCTTGGCCGCTCCATAGCCAAAGCCTCCGGCCCGGTATTTCCTTGCCATCGCCTCCTGTTCAGCAGGGGTTGCGAATAACTTGTATAAAGCGAAGACATTGCACGTGTCGGGATTGAGTGGAGCCTCCAGGGGGGTTTTATCCGTCACGATTCCCATGACAGCTCGCTCTAACGCTTTGCCTTCCGCGAAAATGTCGATCGTGTTACCGTAACTTTTGCTCATCTTCTGACCGTCGGTTCCGGGAACAACTGCCGCCTCGTTGAACACAGCTTCGGGCAACGGGAATACCTCACCAAAGCAACTATTGAAAGACCCTGCGATATCGCGGGTCATTTCCAGATGCTGTTCCTGATCCTTACCGACCGGCACAAGATGGGACCGGTAAATGAGGATATCCGCTGCCATCAGGACCGGGTAGGTAAACAACCCAACGCTTGGGGAAATGCCCTTGGCAACCTTGTCCTTGTAGGAGTGGGCGCGTTCGAGAAGACCCATCCCCATGACAGTTGAGAATATCCAGGTGAGCTCGCAGACCTCGGGCACATCAGACTGACGAAAAAACGCAACTTTGTTGGGGTCCAGTCCCAAGGCGAGATAGTCGATAGCGACATCCCGAACATTGTCCGCAAGGATTTGCCGAGCGGGCCGGGGTAAGATTCCCTTGGTCCGGGCAGCTGCGGCAACCTCTTTTTCCTCGGCTTCCTTCAGTGACGTCAGGGCGTGGTAATCGGCAATGAAATAAAAGCAATCGCCCTGATTCTGTCGCTCGATGTGCTGCTTGATCGCACCGAAATAATTCCCGATGTGCAGCTTGCCGGAAGGTTGCACGCCGCTTAGGATTCGCGGTTGAGAGTAGGACGAACTCATGGTTAACTCCGGAACCGAAAGCCCACCCGGTATCGAGCGGGTGGGCTTTTCTTCTGGTGAGGGACACGGTTAGACTACGTCGCGTTCGTTCTCTGCACACCCGGTGATGGTATGGAAACCGCACTGCGTCTGTATTCGGCAGAAGGTACATCTGGTGTATCCCAACCGGCACCTTCACAAGTAACTGAACCTGCTCCGCATCAGCCCGGTCCGCGTACAGAGTTGCTGCTAACTGCACTGAAAATGGCTTTGACTAACCCAGGAGAACACCGGCTGTTTCGCTCGGGAAAGTTGGCGGGACTCTTCCCAAGTCGCGCCGGTTTGGGTGCCGAGGCTGCTCTGATCGCCCTTCAAGAAGGTTTACTCGAAACCGTCCGAACTGAAACGCGGGGGCGAATTATCGTCGAGTGGGTCCGGGCGACACCCCGTGCCGTGCAGTTTATCCATCATCACGATTCGCCCCAATCTGCGTTACGAGAACTCCGAGAACTCTTGGCCACGACACAAGCGGGCGTCCCGGTCTGGATGGCGGAGGCTAAGCAAGAAGTTGCAAAACTTTCTGCCCAATTTGAAGAACGGGCAGCTGCCCTGTTGACCCAATTGAGTGATCTAGCGCTACGTGTCGAGGCTGCACTACGACGAGCAGAGGCAAGTGGCCTGTGGGTAGCTGAACCCGTGGGCCGTTTGGTACCTTGGGCGGTTGATGTCCTTGAATACCTCGATCGTCGAAAAACTGCCGGTGCAACGGCTGATTGTCCGTTGCCAGAATTATTTCACGCCGTGCGAACCCAGTACGCCCAATTGACTCTGCCGGAATTTCATGATGGTCTACGACGACTCCACGATGTCCGTGCTTTACGCTTGATTCCCGGGCGAGAGGTGAGTGAACCGGAGTATGCCCTCCTTGTCGATGGTCAATTGATGTACGCTGTGAATCGATAAGTCCGAATTACCACGGCCAACTGGAACCCAGCGATTTCTTCTGGGCCGCGGTAATGGCTTGCACTCCAGATTCCCCCAAATCAATCAAGCGGTCCAGTTGCTTTCGAGTAAACGTGGCCTCTTCGCCACTCCCTTGGACCTCGATAAACTTACCGGAGCCAGTCATGACTAAATTCAGATCGACCTCAGCATCACGATCCTCGACATATGCCAAATCTAACAGTTCCTCGCCATTAACAATACCGACGCTGACTGCCGCGACACTATCGCTGAGAATCTCTCCGACAGCAGTCGGCAAGTTTTTTTTCATCCCGTTAAGAGCATCGACCACGGCAACGAAGGCACCATTGATGCTCGCTGTCCGTGTGCCGCCGTCCGCTTCCAACACATCGCAGTCGATCCAGAGTGTTTGCTCGCCAAGTTTTTCGAGATTCACAACCGCACGCAGACTCCGACCAATCAGCCGTTGAATTTCAACGGAACGTCCATCAATCTTGCCGCCTTTCTCGCGCGGTTTGCGTGTGGCAGTTGAACCGGGCAACATGCCGTATTCCGCTGTCAACCAGCCTTGTCCTTTGCCGACCAGAAAATCCGGCACTTTTGGCTCGACACAACAGGTACAAAGCACTGTTGTACGACCCAATTTAACTAGGACCGATCCCGGAGCATTTCCGGTGTACCTTCTCTTAAAGGTTAGTGGTCGGAGTTGACTTGGCTTCCGCTGATCGGGACGGGGCATGCTTCACCTAAACAAGCAGTTCTCATTGATCGTTTGATGAACTTGGATGACAGTAACCACGCTGGCTTGCCGTCATTAGTTGATTAACCACTTCAAAAGTGCCTTTTGGGTATGCAATCGGTTGCCGGCTTGTTGGAACACCGCACTACAGGGGCCGTCGATCACCTCGTCCGTAACTTCTTCACCGCGGTGTGCCGGTAGGCAATGAAATAGCTTGCACCCAGGCTTGGCCTTGGCCATAAGGGCAGCATTGACCTGATAGGGGGCAAATCGCTTCAATCGCTCTTCACGCTCTGCCTCCTGACCCATGCTGGTCCACACGTCGGTATAGATGATGTCCGCATCCCGGACAGCGGTCACCGGGTCGTTTTCTTCTTGGGGCAGGCAAGGCGAGACCTTTCCTTGATACTCGGCTTTAAATGCATCGTCGAAACCGTAGCCGACAGGGCAGGCCAAAACAAACCGCACACCGAGCTTGCCACAGGCAACCGCTAACGAACGGGCAACATTGTTACCATCTCCGACAAAGACCAAGGTACGCCCGACTTCACTTCCGAACAGTTCCCGAACCGTAAGCAAGTCGGCCAAGGCCTGACAGGGATGAGACCGGTCCGATAGGGCATTAATGATGGGAATTGAGGAATGCCGCGCCAATCCCGTGAGAGTGTCATGGCGATAAACGCGCAAAACCAGCGCATCGACGTACTGGCTAATGGTACGCGAAAAATCGGCAAGTGTTTCACGCCAGCCAAGCCCAACTTCGTTACCGGGCAAGTACAAACTGGTGCCACCAAGTTGCGCGATACCACTTTCAAAACTCACGCGAGTACGCAAGCTGGGTTTCTCAAAGATTAGCGCGACGATTCGACCCGCAAGCGTCTGGGCTCCAACCCTAGGTGCGTGAGCGGCCTTGAGCCGTTCGGATTCGGCTAATAACCCAGCTAGCTCATCGTTTGAAAGATCAATGATTGTGAGAAAGTGTTTCATCGGGGGTTGAGCCCATGTGGTGTGAAACAACAATCAGTAGAAACCTCACGGTTAGACTTAGGTGAGCTGCGCGGTGTCGAAACCAATTTTCAAACGCTTTAGGGTTTCAAGGATAGTAATACGTCGGCGATCGTATCGCAGCCCTGGTGGATTTGGTCATCCGATATCGTCAAAGCAGGCAGCAAGCGGATGACGGTTTGCTGCGTACAGTTGAGCAGAACACCTTTCTGCAAACAGCCCTGCACAACGGGAGCTCCATCAACGGTCAATTCGACACCGATCATCGTTCCTTTGACACGGATGTCGGTAATGAGCGGGCACTGTAGTTGAAGCTGCTGGATACGGGTGCGGAACAACTCGCCAATTTGGTTGGCCCGCTCAAGTAGATGATCCGCTTCGATTGTCTCGATGGTGGCCAACGCGGCACGGGCGGCGATGGGGTTGCCGCCAAAGGTTGCTGCGTGAGTCCCCGGTTTCAACTTATCGGCTACTTCCGGCTTGGCGATCAGGCCACCCATGGCCACGCCCCCGGCGAGGGCTTTGGCCAGAGTTACCACATCAGGCTTGATGTTCCAGTGTTGATGCGCGTACCACTTTCCTGTGCGACCCATACCACTTTGCACCTCATCCAGCATCAGCAGTATGCCGCGATCGTCACACAATTGCCGTAATCCTTCGAGGAACCCTGGGGGGGGCAAGTTGATGCCCCCTTCGCCTTGGATCGGCTCGAGCAACACAGCACAGGTTTCATCATCGACGACTTTGGTGACCATATCCAGGTCGCCAAACGGGGCATAGAGAAAGCCCGGCAACAATGGCTCAACGCCCGCATGATACTTCGGCTGGGCGGTTGCCGTCAGCGATCCCATCGTCCGGCCATGGAAACCACCGGTGCAGGTCACAATCTTATACTTGCCCTTTTGTTTGCCGTTGAGCCGGGCGAGTTTGATCGCCGCTTCGTTTGCTTCCGTTCCACTATTGCAAAAAAAGCACATTCCCTCAAAGTCAGTGCGAATGGAGAGTTCCCGGGCTAAGAGTGCTTGCGGCTCGGTATACCACGTGTTTGGTACATGAATCAGTGAGGCGACTTGTTCTTGGACAGCCTGGACCACTCGAGGTGGGCAATGGCCAATCAGGTTGCAACCCCAGCCGGGGAAGAGATCGAGGTAGCGGTTGCCTTCAGCATCCCAAACCCACGAATTCTCCCCACGAACGAGACAGACCGGATAACGCGTATAGTTACCGATCAGAAATTGCTTGGCGAGTGCGATCACTTGCTCGCTGGAAAGAGTCTCGGTCGTGGACATAGTTGGATCTGGGTCAAGGGTGGTTGGAATCAGTGATGCGCGACAATTCGGTTGAAGGTGAGCGGACAATTTCAGTGCCCATGAACCTTTCATGTAGAAAGACATCCAGAAGCGAGAACGGGACGCGACCGTCGAGAATCAACGCGGATTTCGCACCGGCTTGCAACGCCTCGAAGCACGCTTCCACTTTGGGAACCATTCCCCCATCGATTACCTTTGTGTGAATCAGTTCACGACATTGTTGTTCCGTGAGTTTGGGGATACTCGAAGCTGGCTCATTCCGGTCGTGCAATACGCCCGGGGTGTCCGTGAGAAAAATGGCTTTATCAGCCCGTAATGCGCCGGCAATGGCAGCGGCTGCAGTGTCGGCATTGATGTTCAACCAGCCATTGGGGCTCGAAGGGTATTTTGCCAGAGAAGGAAGAATGGGAATCTCCCGACATTCGACCATTCGCCAACGGAGGTCATCACAATCAACCTGAGTAACTTGACCCACCCAGCCAAGGTCCAGGCTTTCTCCGTTGGGTTGCGGCAATTTCAACAAGTCCCCGAGCAAGGGATAATGAGGAACATCGATCATCGCGGTGGCTTTGGCACGGAACTCCTTCAGGCGATTGCATAGGTTACGATTGATTTCACCAAGGATCTGAACAACGATTTTCAAGGTATCGAAGTCGGTATACCGGCGACCGGCAACTTTTTGGGGCATCAGTCCTGCTGCTGCCATGGCCCGATCAATCGGCTTGCCTCCGCCATGGATGAGGACAACTGGAACCCCCAATTGGTTCAAGATGGCAACGGAACGGAGCCCTGCGTCCGTTGCGCTGGGGTCTTCCATGGCACTACCGCCCAGTTTCACGACTAGAACACTGTCGCAAAACAATTGGATTTGTTTCACTGCATGGGCGAAGGCTTCGGCAGTCGTATCAATCACCGGCATCGGTATGACCCGACAATCAGGGGAATGTCGGAAAAAAGCATGCTATGCACTCACTCGGTTGCCGTCAACGGTCATTGAGCGGTTCGCATGTAAGATTCATGAAGGCTGATTGCTGTTTCTTATCCCGCTCGGTATAGTGTTTTTTTCGGCAGGAGGGTTGCCTGGTGGCAACCGCCAAAGACTTTTTGGTTTTGCATAAGGTACTACTCATGAAACATTTGATGATGGTTATCGGACTGAGTTTGGTGGCAGGCGTTGTGGCTAGCTCGACCTTGGTGACCGCTCAGGAGAAAAAAGAGGACGCAAAGACTCTTAAAGGGACTCTCACGTGTACCAAGTGCGCGCTGAAGGAAACCCCGAAGTGTGGTCATGCATTGATCGTGAAAGTTGATAAGAAAGAGGTCAAGTACTACCTGGTGGATAAGGGTGGCGGTGAGCCGTACCATGGTCAAGTTTGCACAGAGGACAAACCCGCCAAGGTCACGGGTAAAATCGTAGAAAAAGATGGAAAGAAAATGATTGAAAGCCCTAAGGTCGAGATTGACAAGTAACTTTCAGTCCAGAGATCACGACTCGCCAAGCGCCACTCCGGATCACGGGTGGCGTTTGCCGTTTAGTTAGTATGCCAAGGTTCCTGTTCGCAACTATAGATGGAAGTTGCCAGTGTGCTGCAGCGGGGGTTATCGAATTTCTTGGCTCGGCGATTGGTTTGGAGTACTGAGTGGACGTAGGATATCCGCAGATGGGAGGTGCGAAATGAAGATTATTCTGGCCAACCCACGCGGATTCTGTGCCGGTGTCAACATGGCCATCGAAAGTCTCGAACAGGCGTTGGCTCTGTTTGGAAGTCCCATCTACGTATATCACGAAATCGTCCACAATCGGCCGATCGTGGAGCAATTTCGGGCCCGTGGGGTGGTTTTCGTTGACGACATCGCTGAGGTTCCGTCTGGCGCCACGGTACTTTACAGCGCTCATGGGGTGTCACCGATGATTCGCCAACACTCCGCAAGCCGAAATTTACGCGCGATCGATGCAACTTGCCCGTTGGTAACCAAAGTGCATACCGAGGCCATCCGCTTCGCCCGCGATGGCTACACGATTATTCTTATCGGACACGAAGGTCACGATGAGGTGATTGGCACCATGGGTGAAGCACCGAACAATATGCTGTTGGTTGAGGATGTTGAGGATGTCGAGGCGTTGACTTTACCAGCCGATGCCAAGCTCGCGTTTCTAACGCAAACCACACTCAGCGTGGACGAGGCCAAGGTGGTGATCGACGCGCTGCGCTCCAAGTATCCTCAGATCGTCGGGCCAAATAAAGATGACATTTGCTACGCAACTCAAAATCGACAAGAAGCGGTTCGGGAATTAGTGCCCGAAGCCGATGTTGTGCTGGTACTGGGTAGTAAAAATAGCTCGAACAGTCAGCGACTCGCCGAGTTGGCCCGAACAACCGGTAAGCCGGCTTACCTGATCGACCGGGTCACGGAACTCCGCGATGAGTGGTTCCAGCCAACAGATTGTGTTCTCATCACTGCTGGGGCCAGTGCTCCCGAAGATCATGTTCAGGATTGTGTCGACTACCTTTGCAAGAAATTTGGTGCTCAGGTTGAGTCGCGGATTGTGCGGGAGGAGCATGTGAGCTTTCCGTTGCCGCGCGAACTCCGAGTGCTCGTCAACCGATAATTGGTGACTACGCCGGGCATTAGGTCGTTGGATTCGCCAGCCTGCTTCGGCGGGTGAGTGATCGAATCAGTGCAATGACCCCAATCAAGCCAATCACACCGAAATAAATCAGAATCGTTCGCATGCTTATGGGTGGTTCCGGTGGCTTCGGCTTGGGCCGAGCTTCTATCGCTGCACGAATTGCCTGACGATGATCCCGTAGTACCTGGCGGTTGCCGTATTTCCCACTCCACGTGCATTCGTCGAATATCACCGCTGCTGAGTCCAGATCGCCATTTGCGGCATAGAGTTCGCCCAGTAACCAATATAAGCGGACATCCAGTGGAAACCACAACAGCAGTTGTTGAACAATGGCTAGAGCATCGGGGGGGAGCTTGGCTCGTTCCGCACTGGCCAGATTCCCCGGTTGATATTCGCCAGCATCATTCACGAATCGAACTGGGTTCTGGAAATTTGACCGAACCGGCAATGGGAACAGAGGTAAAGGCTCCTCGATGCGGTTTGCCTCCTCCAGTTCCGTTTGGGATATGCCACGCCGCGATTCCAGGTACTGCTTGTTGATCTGGTAATAATGGGGCAAGTAGTCCCGGTCGAGCTTTTCCCACCAGTCACGTTGCCCTTTGGTCAATCCCTTGACCATTTCCGGCATCTCAGTGTCAAGTCGGGCTGCCATTTGCAGTTCGATCGCCTGAGCCCAATCGCCTCGTGCGGCGTGAACGTGCCCCAAGGTGGTGAGAACCCAATAATTCGCAGGGCGCATCTTGGCGCTAAGATTATCTAAGGCCTGATCCAGCTGACCAACCCGAATTAAGTCGGTAGCCAACGCAGCGGTCTCTTCGGCTGTTAACCGTTTAGTTTTTTTGGCATCTTTGCCTCCGCTGGCTTCGGCGATGCGTTGCAGAAATGCCTGCCGGTCTGGGTTATCTTTTTCGCCCGACAGTGGCTCCACCAAGGCATTGCGTAGGATGGTCAGTCGGCGTTTGAATTCTTCAAATGGCAAGGGGACCGGCTTGCCATCTTCAACGGGAATCGCCATGGGTTCCTGTGGCGAATACAGGGATGCCCAACCCTTACTCACCGATTGGAGCACTGCTACGGCTGCAAGAAGCCCGGCGACAATTACAACTCGATACACAACCAGCCCTCCACGATGCCAAAGGGTATTGTAGCGGTGATTTTGCTCGTGATGAGTGAGAGCTCGGGAGGAGTTCAATATGGCACAGGCTCGACCAGTCGCGTTGGTAACCGGTGCGAGTGCAGGCATCGGTAAGGAGTTAGCTCGAGTGCTTGCTGCAGACCATGATCTGATTCTGACGGCACGTCGAGAAGCGGAACTAAAAGCAGTGGCAGCGAATTTATCGCCTGCGAATTGCCACATTATCCCGGCGGATCTGGCGAATCCGGCCGCACCCCAAACACTTTATCAGGCGGTCCAATCGGCAGGACTGGTAGTCGATGTTCTGGTGAACAATGCCGGATTTGGTGATCTTGGCCCATTTGCTGAAGCTGATCTCGGCCGTGCTCTGCGTATGATTCAGGTGAATGTGGTCGCCCTAACCGAGCTGACGGGCTTATTTCTCCCCGGTATGCGACAGCGGGGCCGGGGTCGAATCCTTAATGTCGGATCCGTAGCCGGTTTTCAGCCGGGGCCATTCATGGCGGTCTACTATGCCACGAAAGCGTATGTGAATTCATTCTCCGAGGCACTGTGGAGTGAGTTGCAAGGGAGCGGCGTGACAGTAACCTGTCTAGCACCCGGGCGAACGGAAAGCGAATTTGCCTCGAAGGCGGGGTTTGATCTGCGAGCAGGCGGAGGTTCGGTGGCTTCCGCTCGAATGGTCGCCGAAGAGGGGATCCGAGCCATGAAACGCGGTAAGCGGATGGTGGTGACTGGATTTTGGAACCGAGTGTTGCTGTTTGCTGAGAGATTCGTGCCACGTGGCACGGTCATCAATGCGGTTCGGCGCACGCAACAGACCCGACGATTCTGACCGGTTACGCACCGACCAACGTAGCGTGAGGCACGTGGGCTTGGTCCAAAACGGCGATGGCACAATGTCGGACATCGGCATCGGCATCGTGAGTAGCAGCTCGAATGGCATCGATCACTCTTTCGTTGTCCGGATCGATATGAGCAAGCAAGGAAATGACCCGGGCCCGTACCTCCCCCACGGGGTTGTGTAATCCGTCCAGAAGAGCGGGAATGGCTGCTGCGCCGATTCGCTTGAGGGCAGTTGAGACCACGACCCGGGTTCGCACATCGGGATCAGCCAACAAACCGACCAACGAGGGTGCAGCAGAACTGGCAGCGACGCCGAGCCGACCCAGCGTACCGGCCGAGTCGCGACGTACACTCGCATCGATGTCACGAAGCCCCGCCGTCAGTACGGGGATGGCCGGTATGGCGTGCATGCCAAAATCCCCCAGTGCCCGGGCCGCACGACGACGCACACGGGCCGAGTCGTCCTGCATGGCTTTGGCCAGTGCCAGCACGCGCTTAGGTGGCGATATGGATAACTCCGCCAAAGCGACCACTGCTAACTCGCGGATTTGAGGGTTGGGGTGGGATTGAGCTTCGCCCAGAACTTCAAAGGCCAAGGTGGTTTGGGTGTCCGGAAGGCCATGCACCAGGATCGTGAAGACCAGTTTGTGCATGACCTGAGGCGAAAGAGTATCCATGCGATGGGCAACTCGGCGTTGAACATGAAGTCCGAAGTACCAAGAATGTCACTCTGTTGCCAACTTTAGGTCATATCCGGAAGCAAATGAGATTGCGCAGAGGACTTTCTGGCCTCCAACACAAGCGAGTTAACGATTGCTTTCCCGGTGTTAACTTGGGTTAACAGACTAGGTTTGATTCGTACAAAAGGAAAACAACTGGCTTTCCTTGCACGAGAATTCACATATGGCTGGGCAACGCTACTTTGTCGGACTTGATGTAGGCGGTACCACGATGAAAGCGGCCGTGGTCAGCGAAGCGGGCATTCCGCTCACAGCACCGGTGACACTGGAGACCCGGCCGGAGTTAGGTCAGGATGTTGGTCTGCAAACGATGTGCGAGACCATCCGCCGTGCTGTGACTGTGGCCGGCTTAAACCTGGATGATATTTCCGCCATCGGAGTAGCTACACCCGGTTTGATGGACATCAAGGCCGGCTTGATACTGGATCCACCGAATCTTAAACCTTGGAAAAATGTTCCAGTTCGCGATCACATCCGGGCTGCCTTTGGGAAGCCAACGGCCTTTCAAAACGATGCTAACGCCGCGGCCTACGGAGAATTCTGGGTGGGAGCGGCTCAGCACGCACGCAGCATGGTGCTGTATACACTGGGGACGGGGGTCGGCGGCGGGATCATTTCTGGTGATACGATCGTAGAGGGTGAACATAGCCACGGAGGAGAACTCGGGCATATGCGCATCGAGTTGCCGGATCGGGGGCGGTTATGTGGTTGTGGCGCACGGGGCTGTTTGGAAGCGTATGCGAGTGCTACCAACGTCGTCCGACGGACTCGCGAAGATTTGGCTGCCTGGCGTGGACCCACTCGACTTCGGGATTACTTTACAGCCAACGACGACGAATTGACTGCAAAACTGGTCTTTGATCTTGCGGCAGCTGGCGACGAATTAGCCCTTAAAGTCGTTGATGATACGGCCTATTACTTGGCCTTGGGTGCGTGTGGAGCGATCGCCGCGGTAGATCCGGAAATGGTTGTGTTTGGTGGTGGGATGGCCGAAGCCGGTGAAGACTTTCGCGTTCGAATCGAAAACTACGTCAAAAAGTTTGGGCTCCCATTTCCGGCACGCTCCGTGAAGATCCGCCTGGCCAAACTCGGTTCCGATGCGGGTTTTATCGGTGCGGCAGGCTGTGCTCGGTTACTCGTCTCAGCCGCATAGAATCCACGCACGGCCGATTCGATATTTTGCTAGGTAATCCGGCGGTGGTATCGACTCTCACGATTGATACCACCGCCAGATCGTTCGGTTCTGAGGGGTGCCGAGTTGTTCAGTGCCGGAAGAGAAACTCACGGGTATTGAGAATCGCCCAAACAACGTCCTCCCAGGCCTTGCGACGGTCGGTGCCCTTGGCGACGTGGCTCAAGGCAATTCGTTTCTCGTCCTCGAAGGGGGCACGCGCCAAAGCGGCGTAATACAGGGCCGTCAGGATTTCCTCATCGGTTGCTTTGCTTGCCAACAGTTTGCCGAGACGATTATTCGGATTACGTACCTTTTCGTTCACCGTTGGCCCATTGATCAATTGGAGTGCTTGGGCCAGATTGCCATCGCTTTCTCGCTCGCACTCACAGGCCAGTTCGCGCGCGGGCTGACCGAATGCTTTCAGGAACGGGTGATTGACTTCTCCATCGGGGAGTTGAATCGCCCGTGTGCCGAGCGGTAGGCCGGCAAACTTTTCGGGTACTTCTGTGAAATCACAAATTGCGTCCAGAAGCTGCTCGGCTGTTAGCAATTTCGTCACGGCATGGGAGAAGTACTTTGTATCGTCCTTATTTGATTCATTCGGTTGAGCGGACAGTTGATACGTGCGCGACTTCATGATCGTGCGCACCAGGTGTTTCAAGTTAAACTGATTCTTGGCAAAATCGTGTGCCAGTGCGTTGAGCAGTTCATCGTTGCAAGCCGGGTTGGATTCCCGGAAATCGTCAACGGGGTCGACGATGCCCTTACCCATCAAATGAAACCAGACCCGATTGGCGACCGACTTGGCGAAAAATGGATTTTCGGGGGAGGTGAGCCAGGTGGCCAGTGCGACGCGACGATCCTCCGTGGGCTTGAGCTCCGCATCGCCAACGCCAATGTATCGGGGCTTCATTGTCTTGCCGCTGCGGGGCTGAGTGACTTCACCATCTCGACTGATGAACACCACCTCGGCTCCTGGTGTCGGCGGACGGGCACCGACCACCGGCTCGGGCTTGGTTCTCACTCGGGCAAACCACGCAGCCATGCCATAGTAATCATCCTGGCTCCATCGCTCGAAGGGGTGATTGTGGCACTTGGCACACTGCATCCGAACGCCGAGAAACAGCTGGGCAGTCGTCTCGGCGAGGCTTTGCGGGTCCTTGGCGATCCGATAGTAGTTGGCCGGCGGATTGGAGTAGGTGTTCCCGTCCGCGGTAATCAATTCCCGGACGATCACATCCATCGGTGTATTTCGCTGCAAGTGCCCCCGCAGCCATGCTTGAAAGGCATAGCTTCCCTTGGTCTGAATAGTTTTGCGACTGCTGCGGAGAATATCAGCCCACTTGAGCGCCCAGAAGTCGGCGAATTCAGGCATTTCAACGAGAGAGTCAATGAGTTTTTCGCGCTTTTGGGGATCTTTATCGGCCAAAAACTGCTTCGCTTCTTCAGTAGTGGGCATGCGGCCGATGCAGTCGAGATAAGCACGACGAACAAACTCAAAATCCTCGCAAAGCTCGGAGGGTGCGATGCTCATCTGCTTGAGCTTGGCAAAGGTATGGGTATCCACATAGTTCACCAGGGGTGGATTGGGCCAAACAAAACCCGGACGTGACTCCAGGTAGGTGATGCGTACAGCGACCAGCTCCTCCAAGTAACGACACAATATGGCGACCTCCCCCGGACGTTTGAACTCCACTAACCCGGTTGCAGTCACATCAGCGATTGACGGGTCAGAACTGCTGAAGTTGGAGAGTCGGGTCACATCCCGCGATTGGTTGTCCGCGAAGGTTGCGACCACTGCCAGTTGTTGCCATTTACTTGGAGCCTTGAGAAGTCGGGCCCCAGGGATCACTTCCACTTGCTTGACCGGTGGTAGATCGGCTCGATCGTCCTTCAGACCCTCGGTCAGCCAAGCGATGAGCATTTCCCCCGGAATGCTTCCCGCTCCAAAGCGTTGGCCTCCTTCGTGGGGCACACCACCGACGGCTTTTAGCAGTAAGAGGCTTTGCAAGGGGTTGTGCTTATCGGTTCGACGCCCAAACTGGTCACGGGTGAGTTGAATGTAATCAGCCGCGGGATCAAAGCCCCGCAGAGAGAGCTTGAACCCATTTTTGCCACTTGGTGTGCCGTGGCAAGCACCGGAGTTGCAACCCCCGACATTCAGTGCCGCGATCACGTCGCGCCGAAAACTGACCGGCGAAGGTTTTGATAAACCATCCACCGTGACGGGAACTTGAACCTGTTGCGAGCCTGCCGTCACCACCAGAACCCCTGTACCATCTTTTTTCGGCCGGATGAACAGACCGTCCTGGATATCAACGATGTCGGCTGGCTCGGTTCGAATTTCGCTCAAGAGCGTCAGATCCCGAGTACTCCCGTCCGCATACTGACCAGTCACCACCAGTTGCCGGGCATCACGAATACCAGAGAGAGCAACGCGACCAGGGGTCACTTGGATGGCGGTCGGGTTACCGACTATTGCTTGGCGTTCCTCCGGATCACGCGGGGGCGAAGCGGAGGCCATACTGGCTACGACCAACAGGAAGAGCATGGACAAGTGTATGCGAGAAGCAGTGCAAGGCATGAATTGGTCCTCGCGGCAAATTCACGGACAAGGTGTGCCTGGGTCGTCAAGCCCAGGAATCAGGCGGGAAATCAAGTCAGATAGTAATAGTAGTTTAGCGAATGAACTCTAACGGTGCGAGTGAAAATTGCCAATTGCTGCGACCCCCCCCAACGTTATTTCAATTCTTTGATGTCGATGTTGCGAAACTCCACTCTGATGTTGTAGCTCTGAAAACCAATCGCACCTCGCGTGCGTTTGAGACCGGGGTGCCGATCGTACTTCAACATGTAGTCGTCCAGATTCGCTTGAACCAGCTCTTGACCATTCTGCTCGACGAGGACCTTGCGACCTTGGCAAACAATCCGGACCTGATTCCATTCGCCAATTTTTTTGTTGAGCGTGCGCTGGGCCGGTTGAACATCGTAGATGGAGCCGGTGTGTTGATAATCCGCCAGTTTGCCTGGCCAGCCCTCATCATCGATTAGTTGAATTTCCATGCCGGCGTAGGCCGGGTCGGTATTGAAGGCTAAGGGTGTTCGGAGGGCAATACCACTGTTCCCACCGGGTTTAGCCCAACGATACTCACATCGCAGTTCGAAGTCGCCATATTCTTTCTCGGTCAGCAGCCAGCCGCCACCGCCTCCTTTACAGACAATCACTCCATTCTCGACCGTCCAAGCATCCGGGCGTCCGGTGCAGCGCCAGCCAGTCAGATCCTGACCATTGAATAGACGGGTAAAACCATCTACCGGCTTGGTATTCGGTTGGCTCAAACTGGTTAATGGTGCCAATACCCAAGCGACCGCGATCAAGCTGAAGAGACATACCCTTTGCATATACTTGCCTCCGATCTGTGATCTAACCGCCCGCCATCTTAGCCGTTAGCTATAGAATGGCAGCGGGTAAACCCACAACTCATGAGGTTCCGGAATGCGGCGAGTGATGCTGAAGTCCAAGATTCATCGGGCCACCGTTACGGAGACGAATCTCGATTACGAGGGAAGTCTCACGGTTGACGAGGACTTGCTCGAAGCTGCAGATATTCTGCCTCATGAACAGATTCACGTTTGGGATGTTACGAACGGGACACGGTTGATTACCTATGCCTTGGCCGGCCCGCGGGGGAGTGGAACGGTTTGTGTCAACGGAGCCGGTGCACATCTGATCCAACAGGGTGATATCATCATCATAGCCAGCTACACCACCTTGAAGACCCGGGATGCCCTCCGTTACAAGCCCGTCGTGGTGCTGGTTGATGAGCACAACCGGGTGAAAGGGTAATCGAAAACCCAGGCAGATCACTAGCCCAGCCCGAGGGCGCATCTGCACCGCCGCTTGCCAAGTGGGCTTAATTTGGAGTTAACGCCCGGGCTTATCGGGTAGTAGCAGAGTCGCGGGTGCTTGTAGATACCGCACCACGGCGTTGCCAAAGGCAGCGCCGATGGCACCGTCCACGATGCGATGGTCGAAGGAAAACGAGAGGTAGACGATGTCGGCTGGCTTTAAATCACCGTGAACATCGTACACCGGGCGCTTGACGACCTTGCCGATGCCCAGGATCCCGACTTGGGGATAGTTAATAATGGGTGTCGAGATTAACCCGCCTATTCCGCCGACCGATGTCACGGTGAACGTGCCACCCTTGAGATCCTCGAGTTTACTTTTCCCAGCTTTGGCATCCGTGCTAAGTCGTTCAATTTCCTCAGCAATCGCCACTAAATCCTTTCGATCCACATCTTTGATAACCGGAACAATCAGACCGTTGGGAGCCGCAACCGCGATACCGATGTGATAATGGTCGTGCAGCACCACCTCGCCGGCCGGCTCCTCGTAGGTGCTGTTGACGATGGGGATCTCTTTGAGCGCGCGAGCAGCTGCTTTTACGAAAAATGCCAGATAGGTAAGCTTAATTCCGGAATTGGCAAGCGGATCCCGAAGTTGGTTGCGTAACCGAACGAGGTCGGTGAGATCACACTCATCGATGTAGGAGTAATGGGGAATGTGTTTCTTTGACTCGACCATGTGCTCGGCAATGCGCCGGCGCATGCCCACCAGCTTGCGTCGTGTACCGGCTACGCCGAAATCGAGATTGGAGGTGTCTGTGCCCGAAGCCGCCGCTGTGGGCCTTTCCGCGCTCCCAACACGGGGCTTCAAGAGCGGGGTCAAATCGTCGATCAGGATCCGACCACCGGGACCGCTGCCACGGATGCGTCCCAAATCGACACCAAGTTTGCGCGCGAGCAATCGAACGGAAGGTGCAGCGGGGGGAAGTTGAAGAGCCGTTGCTGGGGAGCCATTGGTTTTCAGCGATTTCGGTGGGCGGGGTTCTTCTGTCGGACGAGGCAAGGCGCTTGGAGTCGGCAAAGGTCTGGCTTCTTGGTCGGGCAACTCCGGGACAGCTTGGCCCACCGGTTGATAACTCAGTACGACTTGGCCTATCTTGATCTTGGCACCGGGCGTTGCGGTCAACGCGGTGATGGTGCCGGCAAAGGGAGCAGGCACTTCCATGGTCGCTTTGTCCGACATCACCTCGGCAAGCCCTTGCCCGGGGGTGACGGCATCGCCTGGGCGGACTAACCAACGCACCAACTCGACCTCATAAAGACCTTCACCAACTGGTGGTAGTGCGAAATCCATTGTTTTGCTCTCCGCAGGTCAGTGCGTCTCAGGCGGTGGATTGATGGGTTGGGATGACCGGTTGCATCAGGCTGGATCGGTAGCAAGTTCACGTAGAGCCGCCCGGATGGTACCGAGTTGCGGTACGCTGTTGAGTTCGTAATTCTGATTCATCCCAATCCCGGGTATGTGCTTGCCCATCAAGGTGCGCGGGCGCACCACTAGATCATAGAAGTGTTCGTCAATGATACGGCGGAGCAGATGCTCACCAAAGTTCGTGACTTCGGTATCTTCGTTAACGATCAGCACGCGGCCCGTCTTGATCACGCTGCGGGAGATGAGGGGCCAATCGTAGGGGAATATGCTGCGCAAGTCGATGACATCAAAGCTGTGACCATGATCACGGGCCAGCTCATCGGCAGCCTGGACACACAGAGGTAACGGACGACCATAACTGATGATGGTGCCGTCCGTCCCTTCCCGAACAAGGTTGGCTTTCCCAATTGGCACGATGTACTCCTTCAGTTCAGGCCAGTTGGGCTGCCAGTTGGATCGGTCACCGATGGGTGCGTCAATCATCCGGGAGAGTTCATCGGGATCAGCTGGCTCGCCGGGAATCAGTCGGTGATCGCGGACTCGCAAGAGGGCTTTGGGCAAGAGCACAAAAACCGGGTTCGGATCCTTGATCGCAGCGAGCATCAACCCATAGGCATCCTGAGCATTCGATGGCATGACGATTTTCCAGCCCGCCAGCCGACTGGCCCAGCTTTCGAAACTATGTGAGTGATAAATACTGCCTCGGATGCCCGCCCCGGTCGGGGTCATCACAACAATAGGCAGATCAAAGCTGCCACCGGAGGCCCAGCGTTGGTTGCCGGCCACCTTGAACAGATCCATGACATTGAGTGCGTAATCGCAGAACTGAATTTCGCAGACAGGCCGGCCCCCGGCATAAGCGATGCCCATGGCCGTGCCGATGATTCCCCGCTCGTCGAGCGGAGTATTCCAGGCCGTCTTGAGTCCCTGAGTGACCGTGAAAACACCCCCCAGAGGCGGTCCCACGTCTTCTCCAAAGATATCGGTGACACCCAGGTGCTCTTCACCATAATGCAGTGCCATGCGCACTGCTTGTGCCATGCTAGCCATTGCGATTGCTCCTGATGCCGACAAAGCAATGGCAAGCGGTGGACGCGGGGAGGAACTTCGACTGCGATAAGCAGCCCCCAACGATGGAGTAGTGGATATCTCTTGATTACGCCCATCCCCCGCGTGAACCACTTGCCAGTGCTGGGCTTAGTTCATGCCGGGCAGGCCGGTGTAATCGTTGGGATACACCACATCCACGGGACTGGGAGCGTAGGTGAACGACTCAACATCCTCCCGCGTGGGTTCGGGTTCCTTCATTGCGGCAACAACAGCCGCATCGGCCTCCGCCTTCGCCTCTTCCCGCATGGCCTTGATGCCGGTGGTGTCGATTGCTCCGGAATCGATCAACTTCTGTTCAAATAAGACGATCGGATCTTGCTCGTTCCAGTTCCGTTGGGCTCCGCTTGAGGACGAGTGCCCATGCAAGCGAGAAACCATCGCTTCTAACAGGTATGGCTTGCGCTCCCGTCGGCAGTAGCGCATCGCGCGGTCGATGGCGTTCCACACAACCACCGGATCATTGCCATCGACGGTTTCGGCCCGGATGCCATAAGGGATTGCCCGAGCGGCCACCCGTGAGGTCGAGCTGACCGATTGCAACTCGGTCGAGATGCCAAAACGGTTGTTCGTCACCACCATGAGCACGGGAAGTTCTCGGCCCGGTCGAGTGGACCAGTTCAAGCAGCACTCGAAATCGCCCTCGGCAGTACCGGCCTCCCCCCCGACGACCACGGTAATCCCCTCAGCTTCCGCCGGATTCTGTTGCCCATGACGAAGCTGAACCAAGGCGGTGCCGGGAGCCATGGCATACTGGACTTCGATCACACTCGTTACGGGAACAACATTCCACTGGCGAACCGCATAATGCCCTACGAAGTTGCGACCTCGTGAATGCGGATCGGTCCAACGCATCGCCAGTTGCCGGATGTGGTCGATCATGGGCATGCCCATCGATAGGAGGATTCCGGCATTGCGGTAGTGCAGGTGCAAGTAGTCGTAGGCCGGACCAAATCCCTTGTGGACCTGCAAGCCCAGACACACATTAACCGCTTCTTCCCCGGGTCCGCCGATCCAGAAATAGGCCTCGCCCGACTTGGACATCTTGATGCTCCGCTCCTCGAGAGCTCGGGTGCGGATCATCTGGCGGAAGATGGTCAGCGCCAATTCGGCTGAGATGACACTTGAGCCGGTTCGGATTACGGCGGGGGCGGCGGTGTGAACTCTCCGCCGCGGCAATCCGTTTCCGTGGTCAGGCGGATCCTCATTCAACTCGGGCATGACTTGGTCCTCCCCGGAGCGCTGGTCGGTATTTTGGAGAGGTGGGACCGACCAAGGTCCGAAAAAACGACTTCGTTTCCAGGGACGAATTCAAAACTGATCCACCGGTGGCGCTGCGGAACTCACTGGAGAATCTCAACCCACACGTGAATCAGCTTCGCCATTCTACGCAGTTCCCGTTGAACTGGTGAGCAGAATGTGCGCAGGAATTAGGCTTCGTTCGCACAATCCGGCTCAATGTCCAAATCGTCAGGTTCGACTGCTGAGTCATTATACGTTTTTTTCTGCTGCAATGGCAGGCAGTTCTCGATTCCCCACCAATGCGGAGAGGACGTAAAATCCGACTGCGACGCACAACAGGAGCTGGAAACCTAAGAGTACGGAGGAATTTTCGGATAGCCCCCCAACCAAGGCCCCTGCAACGTTTGCGCCAAACATGCGGTCCGGTTGACGTGTTCTGCGGAAGCTGGTTGCAAAAATAACGCCTGCAAACGCAATAGGCGTAAACACCAGGGCACAGACACCCAGAATCTGCAAGCTGGGGCTTAAGCCCAAAAAGACACCTGGAGGCACGACCAATCCGATTCCAAGAGCCAAAAAAAGCCCTAAGTAATAGGGCTCCAACCGTTTCGGGTTGACTTTGCCGGCATAAAGGTTTCCGGCTAGACTCATGACAAGAATCGCCGCAAAAACCACCGTGTTGACCATCCACGTGCCGCCAAACAGCAAAGCCATTTGAACCACGGCTTTGGTTTCGATCAACATAAAGCCCGCCCCCAGAAAGAAGCTCCGCCACATTAGGCCCCATTCGGGCCTGCCGCTTGGATCACCCTCGGCGGAAAGAGCCTTGTTGCCACCAAAAGAAAACCACAGAGCAACTGATAGAACGAGCATCAGAACGATACCGCGCCAGGTCAGCCCCGGTATTCCTGGCTCACGGGCATACAAAAATGGCCAATCATCGGTCGCCTGCTTAAGCTGTCCACCCGAATCCTCCACGGTGGCAATCCGTAATCCGTACCAAATGGGGGCCACAGGGTTGCCATTCACATCTCGGGGCAATTGGGCCGGGGCGGGGGGAAGCGCGGCTGGCGGAAAAGGAGCAAAACGAGCCGCTGAATCCAGCGGAACTCCCGTAAACCACGGATACCAATACCGGGTCGGGAACTCAAAGTGCCATAACCGCAACCCGTTTGCCGCGAATGCCTTGCGTAACGGTTCTAACACCGGCTCGCTACCGGCAAAGAAGATGGTGAAGCCATCCGGCTCAAACATGTCCAGTTGAATGGCCTCACGGGGTTGCCGCAAGATCGACGACGTCATGACGACGGGGTCAGATTCTTCGAAGGCGCTTCGCAGTTGTTCGCGAATCCGACCAGCCAGCCAACCGTGTCGGAAGAAGTTGTAAACCGCAAAAACACCGGTTGGCTTCAAAACTCGCCGAACATCCTGGAACGATTCCCGTGTGAACAAATAACTTTCCAAACGGAGGTTTGAGTAGCCAGACTGAAGGACCAGCGAGTCGATCAGGGCGAAAATCACCAGGTCGTAGGTATTGGATTGCGCTTCACGAAGGAAGTTTCGACCATCGTTCAAATACACGGTCACTCGAGGATCCTGGAATGGTCGGTCGGGGTGCTCCGTGGAGCCGATGTGTTGGATCACTGGGTCAATCTCGACGGCATCGATCCTAGCGTCGGCCGGTGCCCAGCGAAGCGCGCGGGCAACATCGTTGCCGCTGCCGGCTCCAATGATCAAAATCCGCTTAAATTCGGGCCAGGCGGGTGTTCCATCGGCGTTCTTCACGTCGCGCTGAAACAGATAGGGCAACGCATAGGGAGCCACTGTGGGGCTATCCCGCGGTTCCATTAACTGATGGCTTACCAGGTTAGTATGGATGAATTGCGAGCTGGGATAATAATCCACTCGGTAATAGGGCGACCACGTGGTCCTGCTTCCCCCTTGACCGGGGAAGAAGCCCGAAGTGAAAGCCGTCATCAGCACAGTAATGCCCAGGAGTGCCAATGGTACTGCGGAACTGGGCTTGGGTGGCATCGCTTCCGGGTCGCTTACCCGAGCCGCATCGGGATCCTCCCGCACGATCAAGTAGGCAATCATGGTAGCGGCCAAACCGAACCAAATGATCGGTGGTAATCGCAGGTAGGAAAACGCTGCGAACAGGCCGATGCCGGCGAGGCTGCCCAGCAAATTCGCCGAGTAAGCTGTGGTACGATTGGGTACCCGATTAAACGCCCGTCCCATCTCCTGCCCTGGGCCAACCATCAGAGCGGCTATCAGCACGAAAAACAGGCCGACGACCACTTCAATGGGAATGGTAAAGGGGGGCGTATAAACGGCCGAGAATTCCGTTCCAAAAAACACCACATCGGGATTGGCCTGATTCCCGACTGCAAAAAAACCGGCCAGCAGATGGGAAAAAAGGTTCGTGAGCAGCCCCGCTGCGACTGCTATTGCCAAGCAGAAGGGCGTCTGACGAATGTGATGCTCGGGTCGCCGGGCAATCAGACAGCCGATGGACATGCCAACAAAACAGGACAATAGCACCGTGTTGGTAAAGAAAGTCAAGAAAAGCACATGCGAAGGGAACCAACGAATGCAAGCCAATTCGAGGAAAAGCACAAGCCAACTAATCAGGAACAAATCCCAGGCCGAACGGTCACGCATGGTAACAAGCTCGTGGAGGGTGATCCGATGCTGAACTTGAACGATTTACGACTAATCCCCGCTGAGCGGAGAGCTCATGATTAACTAGGAACTGCAGTGCAATGTAGA